>ERZ833515.549-NODE-549-length-31753-cov-25.672093_pt1 | contig 31753 bp, 34 predicted proteins | sample MGYA00519949_ERZ833515 | MGnify/ENA primary metagenome ERZ833515 (study PRJEB31850, sample SAMEA3708741) | human gut metagenome | biome: human gut; feature: human-associated habitat; material: faeces | place: China | collected 2014 ...
CCAAAGCCTCCCCTCGATAGGGGAGGTGGCATTGCGAAGCAATGACGGAGAGGTTTAACCAAAGTTCTCGGCCGTGGTCACTTCCACGACCTCGGTGCAGTAGGGTGCAAAGGCCTTCTTCACGGTGTCGAGGTCGAGGCCCAGAGCCTCGCAGGTCTCGGTGTTGATGGTGGCAATGCCGTTGTCGAAGGTCTGGAACGGCAGGTCAGCAGGGGTCTTGCCATCGCAGAGCAGTTCCGCCACCATATCGGCGGTAGCCTCGCCCAGCTGGACGTAATCGACGCCGTAGCCCACGAAGGCACCGTTCAGGGCGAAGCTGTCAGCGCCGGTGTAGTGCTGGACGCCTGCCTCGGTAAAGGTCTCGTAGATGGAAAGCTCGGCGGTCATGACGGTGTTGTCGGTGGGGGTGAAGACAGCCTTGACACCGGCGGCGATGAGGGCCTCAGCAGCCATCTGGACTTCGGCGGTGGTGGTGCCGTTCTTCTCGATGTACTTGATGCCCTTGCTGTCGCAGAAAGCCTTGGCGTCTGCAATGGCCTGTGTAGAAGCATCCTGGCTCAGATCATACAGCAGGCCGATGGTGTCGATGTCGGGGTTGACGGCCAGGATGAGGTTCATGATGGCGTCGGTGTTCAGGGCGTCGGAAGTGCCGGTGATGTTCGGCTCGGTGTCAAAGCCTGCGGCAGCAGGGTCGGTGACGGCGGAGTAGACGACGGGGATGTCGGTATCCTCCACAGCGGCCAGCATGGTAGCGGCGGTGGGGGTAGCCACAGCCACGATGACGTCCACGCCGTCGGCCACGAGGTCGGCGCCGATCTGGTTCAGGTTGGTCTGGTCGGCCTGTGCGTTGGCGTAGTAGTCGGCGTAGTCGAAGGTGACGCCCTTCTCCTTGCCCACCTCGTCCAGACGCTCTTCCACCGACGCAACGATCTGGTTCAGAGAAGCGTGGTCAACATAGTTGACAATGCCCACCTTGAAGGTCTGGCCTGCCTCGCTGGCGGCGGCAGAAGATGCTGCTGCACCGGAAGCGGTGCCGGATGCAGTGCTCGAAGCGGACGAACCGCAGCCGGTCAGACCCAGCGCAGAAACAGTGGCGGCGGCCATAGCGGCTTTCAGAAAGCTGCGGCGGGAGATCATGTTCATGGTTTTCATAGCGGTTGCTCCTTCCCTGGAGCGGGCGGCATGTAAAATAAAAACCCGCTCCACTTGCGGGACGGGCTTTTGTTCTCATATAACAAAACGACCCTGTCCCTGTGTGTTCATCCACAAGGACAGAGTCGAGAAATTCGAATCTGCGGTGCCACCTTGCTTGCCTTGCTCGCTTTCCTCTTGAAAGCCGCAAAGCCCCTCACGGAGAGCCAACACTCCCCTGCCCTGTAACGGAGGCTTCCGTCCCAAGCTACTGGAGGCTCTGCCTCGTTTGCCCGGCCCTCGGCGGCCCACGAATCTCTGCCCCGCTCTCGCCCGTTTTCACTGTCCGGGCTCACTGAAGATGCGCTTTGCAGGTTCTCTTCCGCCTCATCGGTTTGATTGCATTATACACTTTATCCGTGTAAAGTCAAGAGGGAATTTCAAATTTTTCCGTCAGATTTTTTCACGTTTCATCACTCGAGGTTGAGTTTGTTTCGCATCAGCCAGACTGTCAGCCCGAACCAGAAGACGCCGAACGCCACCGCGATGCCCAGCGTGACCATCGCGCTCCCCATGTAGCCCAGAGCCGAGACGGCAGTCTCGATGCTGCCCACATCGCCTACGGCGCTATAGATGGCCGTCTCGTAGACGCCGGTGCCGATCTGGAGCAGCTTTTCGAGCCAGCCCTGCACATACTGCATGACAAAGAAGCTCAGGATGCCCGCCAGCGCGGGGTGGTTCTTGAACTGATGTCCCACCATGCAGGCAGCATAGATGCAGGCGATGGCGCTGACCATCCGCACGAAGCTGACGACGCCGCTGAAAGCCAGCGCCTCCCAGAACTCCATGTTACAGCGGGCGAATGCCTCCCGGATGCCCGACCACATCAGCGGCAGCTGCTCAAGCAGGTCCATATCCGCCATCATCAGGACAGCCAGAATGCCGAAGGAAAGGCAGGCTGCGAGGATGCTGCACAGGCTCCACACGGTGCTGGAGATGAGCTTCGAGGTCACAAGCTGTGTTTCCGTCACCGGCAGGGTGTGCATCAGATAGCCCTCCCGGCCCAGCAGGTTGCGGTAGAAGCGCTGCACGATGGTCATGATGGTGACGACCACGGTGCCGATGATGACGCCGGTGTAGACAAGGCTCAGCAGGCCCACGAGAGCCGAATAGGCGTCACTATTGGTGCTGTTCCATCTCCAGACGGACCCGCCAAAGAGCACCGACACCGCCAGTAGGGCCAGATACATTCCGCCGTAGGTGCGGGCGGTGGCCCGGAACTCATATTTCAGTAACTTTTTCAGCATTTGAATACCTCCCGGAAATATGCATCCACACTCATGCCCTCGGTCTCGCGGAGCTCATCCACCGAGCGGTGGGCGAAAATTCTGCCGTTCTTCAGGAACACAGCCTCATCCAGCACCGGCTCCACATCCTCGATGAGGTGGGTGGAGATGATGACCGAGGCGTCCCGGCTGTAGTTGGTGAGGATGGTGTTCAGGATGTAGTCCCGCGCCGCCGGGTCCACGCCGCCGATGGGTTCATCCAGCAGGTAGAGCCGGGCGTTCCGGCTCATGGCAAGGATGAGCTGGACTTTCTCCTTGTTGCCCTTGGAAAGGCTCTTGAGGGGTGCTTTGGGCGAAAGCTCCAGCTTTTCCAGCATCTCATTCGCCTTGGCGGGGTCGAAGTCGGCGTAGAAATCCCGGAACATCTCCACCAGCTGCTCCACCCGCATCCAGTCGGGCAGCCATGCGGCGTCCGGCAGGTAGGAGACGATGGCCTTCGTGTCCGGGCCGGGGGCCATGCCCGCGATTCGGATGCTGCCCGCCGTGGGCTGCAAGAGGCCGTTCGCCAGTTTGATAAGGGTGGTCTTGCCGCTGCCGTTGGGGCCAAGCAGGCCCACGATGCGGCCAAAGCCGATGTGCAGCTCGATGTTATCGAGGGCGTTTGTCCCCTTCTGGTAGGATTTCGTCAGGCCCTCACAAGTTAAAAGCTCATTCATTTGAATCACTCTCCTTTGTTTCCCAGCCCGTCATAAGCTTTGCGGCCTCTGCCGGGCCGTAGCCGATGCCGCGCATTTTTTCGAGATATTCGGCGGTCATGGCGCGGGCTGTCTCGTCCCGCAGCTGTTCCAAAAGGGCTGTATCTTCGGTGACGAAGCGGCCCGTGGTCCGCTCGGTGTAGACGAGCCCTTCCGCTTCCAGCTGGGCCAGCGCCCGCTGCATGGTGTTGGGGTTGACGCCTGCCGCTGCGGCCATGTCGCGCACCGAGTCCAGATGTCCGCCGGGCGGGTAGACGCCCGCCAGGATTTTTGCCTTGAGCCGTTCCACGATCTGTGCGTAGATGGGGCGGCTCATATCGAATCGTTCGCCCATCGTCTCATCTCCTTGTGTTGCTGTGCTAAGTGCTTAATACAATAATACTCAAATCATCTTTTTTGTCAAGAGGGAATTTTCAATCTCTTCAAAATATGTTATACTGTCTTTTGTATGCTAGAAGAAAATGCGCAGGAGCACAGAATCTATGAAAGCGACCATCATCATCCCCAACATCAACGGCAAAGGCTGGCTCAAGGACTCCATCGAGTCGGTCTACGCCCAGACGGAGCAGGACTTCGAGCTTATCGTGGTGGATAACGGCTCCACCGACGAGAGCCTTGAGCAGGCCCGCAGCTATTGCAGCCGCGAGAACTTCCAGCTCATCGAGAACGGCTCCAACACCGGCTTCTCCCACGCCGTCAATCAGGGCATCGCCCGGGCGAAAAGCGAGTTCGTGGTGCTGTTCAACAACGACGCCTTTGCAGAGCCCCAGTGGCTGGCCGAGCTCATCCGCGTGGCTGAGAGCGACGAGAAAATTTTTGCCGTCCAGAGCCTCATGATACGCCACTTCGACCGGGAGCTTGCCGACGACGCCGGCGATTACGTCACATGGATGGGCTTTGCCTGCAAGACCGGCGACGGCCGCCGGGCCAGCCGCTACACAAAGCAGAAGCGCATCTTCTCGGCCTGCGGCGGCGCGGCCCTCTACCGCAAGAGCATCCTCGACGAGATCGGCGTCTTCGATGAAAACTTTTTTGCCTACTTCGAGGACGTGGACCTCAGCTGGCGCGCCAACAACGCCGGTTACAAAAACGTCCTCTGCCCCACGGCAAAGTGCTACCACATCTGCGGCGCCAGCACCGGCGCGGTGCGGTACAACGCCTTCAAGAGCCAGCAGAGCGGCCGCAACAGCATCCTTCTCCCCCTCAAGAACGAGCCTCTGCTGATGCTCATTCTCAACATCCTTCCGCTGGCGTTGGGCTATCTGCTCAAACGCTGCAAGTTCCACAAACAGGGCTTCGGCGAGGCGTGGGACAAGGGAATGCACGAAGCCTTCGCCCTGCTCAAAAACGGCCAGCTGGGCAAGCGCCCCTTCCGCCTCCGTGATTTGCCGAATTATGTTCTGATGGAATTGTGGATGATATGGAACATGGTGCCGTATCTCTGGTATCGGCTGGTGGTCGTGCGGTTTGATTTGAAGTAATTCCGGATATGCAAAAACCGGGAAGCTCTGGGAGCTTCCCGGTTTTTGTTTGTGATCCGTTTTACGCCGCCGCGCTGGCCGCACTTTCGGCCTGCGGCTCTGCGTCCGAGGCGGCTTCGCTTTCGGCGGTGCTGTCAGCTTCCCCGCTGGCGGCTGCGGCCTCCGAGGACGCGGCGTCGGAGTCAGCGGGCGTTTCGCCGCCGGTGGCGAGGATGGCGTCCTGCACCTCGCTGTCTGCCATCATGGCAGGCTCGGAGGCAGCGGACGCCGCCGTTGACTCGGGCTTCGTCTCGCTCTCGGTCAGGCCGGTGAGATACCAGCTGCCGCTCTGGCGGCTGAACAGATAGTCCATGTACTTGACCGGCGTATCCGAGGTGGTGGTGAGGATGCTGTCCGTTGCGTTCTGGTTGGGGATGTAGCCCACGGTGACGTGGAGGAGGCCGTCCTTCTTGAACAGCCTGGTGACGGTGGCGCGGTAACTGCCCACGCTGCCGGTGATGGGGATCTTATAGCACTGGGTGGTGTCGTCGAACTCGACGGTCATATCCTCCATCTCGAAGGTCTTGTGGGTCATGCGGAAGCTGGGTCCGACAAGCTTTGCGAGGTAGGCGTCCACGTCCACCGAGGGGATGAGCAGCTGCTCGGTATCGGGGTCGGTGTTGTAGCCGTCGAAGCCGCCCTGGGTCTCCTGGATGCTGTACACACAGCCCCAGACCGCGGCCTCGCGGAGGGTCAGGTCGTCGATGTTCTCGATGCCCTCAAAAGGCACGGGGTCGAACAGCACCAGACCTTCCAGCTTGTCCTCGTATTCCTGCTTCTGGGCCGTATCGTCAAACAGCTTTGCCACGGCATTCACGCCTGCGTGCAGCACAGTCAGCGTGCCGATGAGCACCAGCACCGCGATGACCAGCCCGAGGGCCTGCCGACCACGGCGGCGGTGGAGCCGGGCGTGTTCTTCCGGGGTCATTTCTATCTTCATATCGTTATCGTCTCCTGCGTTGTTTCACTTTTCAGATAAAAACAGTATACCACAATCATGGGCAGGGTGCAAAACCCTGCCCGTGTTATTTTGGTGAAAGCCGTTCATTCCCAGTTCTTCCAGACGTCGGGCTGGTAGCCAACGGTGGCCTGACGGCCATTGCGGACGATGGGGGTGCGGAACAGCTGCTGGTTCTCGAAGAGCTTGTCTTCCTTCTGCCAGTCCACCAGCGCGTCCAGCAGAGCGAGGGTCTGCTTGTCCCTGGCGTTGGGATTTACCAGCGCCTGCCAGCCGCCCAGAGCGCGGGACACATTTTCAAACTCGCCCCGGCTCATCTCTTTTTCTTTCAAATCGATCATCTGGAACTTGATGCCGCGCTCCTTGAAATAGCGCTGAGCCTTTTTGGTATCGAAGCACTTGGTGGTGCCGAATATCTGGATGTTCATGCTCTTGCCCTCCTGTTCATTCTGCTCTATTGTAACATATCTGCGCCCGAAAGCCTATAGCATATTTTCTGCTCCACCGGGCCACACTGCTCTCAGCGCCTTTTTCTCACTTTGAATGGAGGTAGTACCAACATGAAAGCATTCGTAGACCCTGAACTCTGCATCGGCTGCACTCAGTGTGCCGGGCTCTGCCCCGAGGTATACCAGATGGAGGGGACTCTGGCTGTCGCCATCCCCGGCGACATTCCGCCCGACCAGGTGCCGCTGGCCGTGGACGCCGCCAACGCCTGCCCGGTGAGCGCGATAAGGGTGGAGTGACCGCCGCAAAAGGCTCTCCCTCTGGGAGAGCTGGCGCGCAAGCGCCTGAGAGGGCAAGGCTGCTGACGGAGACACCCAAACACAGCGATAATACCGCTCTGTCAAAGGCCCTGCTCATCGCTGTGCAGCAGCTGTTTGGCAACGGGCTTGCCCTCTCCGTCACCTTCGGTGACACCTCTCCCAAAGGGAGAGGCTTTTTTTGTGCAAACCCTCCCCCATCCGCTCTATTTTGTGGTATACTATAGAATGTGAAATTATGGAATGGAGGACCACAAGCTATGCGTTTACTGGTCATTGACGGCAACAGCATCGCCAACCGTGCCTTTTACGGCATCAAGCTGCTGACCACCAAAGACGGCCGCTATACCAACGCCATTTTCGGCTTTCTGAATATCCTGCTCTCCCTGCTCAAAGAATCTGAGCCCGACGAGGTGGCTGTGGCTTTCGACCTCAAAGCCCCCACCTTCCGCCACAAGATGTACGACGGCTACAAGGCCACCCGCCATAAGATGCCCGACGAACTGGCTGCCCAGCTGCCCGTCATCCGGCAGCTTCTGGCCCTGCTGGGCTATCGTGAAGTGACCGCCGAGGGCTGGGAGGCCGACGACATCCTCGGCACGCTGGCCGCCGCCTGCGCCGCCCGCAGCGACGACTGCTTCCTTGCCACCGGAGACCGGGACAGCTTACAGCTGGTCAGCGACACCACCACCGTTCTGCTGGCTACCACGGCGTTGGGCCGCAGCAAGACCGTCACCATGGATGTGGACGCCGTGAAGGAGAAATACGGCGTCACGCCCCGCCAGCTCATCGACGTGAAGAGCCTGATGGGCGACACCTCCGACAACATCCCGGGCGTGAAGGGCATCGGCGAGAAGAGTGCCTTTACCCTCATCCAGAAATACGGCAGTCTCGAGGGGGTCTACGCCCACCTCGACGACACCACTGACAAGACCATCAAGCCCAAACAGCGGGAGCATCTGGCCGAAGACCGCGCCATGGCAGAGCTGAGCTACACGCTGGGCACCATCCGCACCGACGCCCCCATCGACACCGCCGAGGGCGCCTATGCCGTGGGCGAGGGCAACAAGGCTGAAGCCGTCCGGCTGATGCAGGAGCTGGAGCTCCACTCCCTCATTGCCCGCTTCGGCCTGAGCGACATCACCCCCGCCGCCGACCCGGAAAGAGTTCCGGCAGAGCCTCTGCCGGAAGCCGAACTTGCCGCTCTGCCCGCTGAGCCGAAGGGCCATTACCTCGTGGCCGCGCGGCCCGCTGTCATGGGCAAGCAGGGCGTCCGCATCGTGGAGCTGCAGCCCGCCGCGTGGTATGCCGTGCAGGACAAGACCGTCTTTCCGCTGGAATCCGAAGACCTGCTCCGCCTGCTGGACAACAAAGACGTCACCCTTGACGTCTTCGACAGCGCGCCGCTCTACGCCCGCGCCATGGCTGCGGGCGGCTGGGGCAGCAGCATCGTCTGGGACGGCAAGCTGGCGGCCTATCTGCTGGACGCCTCGGCTTCCAAGTACAACCTCTCGGAGCTCATCATCAGCTACCGCGCCGACGCCGCTTTCACCTGTGAGAAGTGGCCGGACGCCGGTGCGCTGGCCGACCTGTTCGCCAAGATGAAGGCAGAGATCACCGCGCTGGACGAAGATTCCCTCTACAACGACATCGAGTTCCCGCTGGCGCAGGTGCTGGCCGACATGACCCGCATCGGCATCCTCGTGGACAAAGAGGGCATCGAGAAGTTCGGTGTGAAGATGCGCTCGGAGCTGGAAGACGTCCTCACCCGCATCCACATGGAGACGGGCAGCGCCAGCTTCAACCCCAACAGCCCCAAGCAGCTGGGCGAGATGCTCTTCGACACCATGGGCCTGCCCCACGGCAAAAAGACCCAGCGCGGCTGGTCTACCGACGCCGAGACGCTGGAAGCCCTGCGGGACTACCCGCTGGTGGAGGATATTCTGCAGTACCGCGCCTACCAGAAGCTGAACTCCACCTACGTCGAGGGCCTGCTGAAGGTCATCGCGGAGGATGGCCGCATCCACACCCGCTTCAACCAGACCGAAGCCCGCACCGGACGGCTTTCCTCCGACAACCCCAACCTGCAGAACATTCCCATCCGCACCGAGCTGGGCAGCCAGCTCCGCGCTTACTTTGTGGCGCGGCCCGGCTGCGTTCTGGTGGACGCCGACTACAGCCAGATCGAGCTGCGCATCCTCGCCCACGTCACCGGCGACGAGCATATGCAGCAGGCCTTCCTCACCGGCGAGGACATCCACCGCAGCACTGCCGCCAAGATCTACGGTCTGCCCCTCGAGCAGGTCACGCCCCGCCTGCGCTCTTCGGCAAAAGCCATCAATTTCGGCATCATGTACGGCAAGGGCGCTTACAGCCTCTCGAAGGACATCGGCGTGAGCGTCAAAGAAGCAGACGCCTTCCTGAAAAACTATCTGGCCACCTTCCCGAAAGTCAGCGGCTACATGGACAAGACCATCTCCGACGCCCGGAACTGCGGCTATGTGTCCACCCTCTTCGGGCGCCGCCGCTCCCTGCCGGAGCTGGCCAGCAACAATCACAACATCCGGGCCAGCGGCGAGCGGATGGCCCGCAACACGCCGATCCAAGGCACCGCCGCCGACGTCATCAAGCTGGCGATGGTGCGGGTCTGGCGGCGTCTGCGGGACGAGAAGATGGAGAGCCGCCTCATCCTGACCGTCCACGACGAACTCATCGTCGAGGCCCCGGAGGCAGAAGCCGCGAAAGCCGCCGCCATCCTGCAGGAAGAGATGGAAGGCTGTGTCAATTATGCTGTCCCCCTGAGCACCGAAGTGCATCAGGGCAAAAACTGGCTGGAGGCCCACTAAAACCATGATCATCTTAGGAATCGAATCCACCTGCGACGAGACCGCCGCATCTCTGGTGGAAGATGGCCGGCACCTGCTGAGCAACGTCATCTCCACCAGCGTCAAGGAGCAGGCACTTTACGGCGGCGTCGTGCCGGAGATCGCCAGCCGCCGCCACTGCGAGTTCATCAGCGCCACCGTCAAAAAGGCTCTGCTGGACGCAGGCAAGACCATCGACGACGTAGACGCCGTGGCTGTCACCTTCGCGCCCGGCCTCATCGGCGCAGTGCTGGTGGGCGTCAACTTTGCCAAGGGCCTCGCCTACTCGGCGGGCAAGCCGCTGGTGCCGGTCCACCATCTGCGGGGCCACATTGCGGCCCTCTACCTGACCCACCCGGAGCTGAAGCCGCCCTTCCTCTGCCTTGTGGCGTCCGGCGGACACAGCCACATCGTGGAGGTGCAGGACTATACCCATTACCACATCCTCGGCCACACGGTGGACGACGCCGCCGGCGAAGCCTTCGACAAGGTGGCCCGGACGCTGGGCCTGCCCTATCCCGGCGGTCCCAGCGTCGCCAACGCCGCCAAGACCGGCGACCCGAAAGCCTACCGTCTGCCGGTGCCTCACGTGGAAGGCAGGTACAACGTCAGCTTCTCCGGCCTCAAGACCGCCGTGCTGAACGAGGTGAATCAGGCCCAGATGAAGGGTACCGACATCAACGTCCCCGACCTCGCGGCCAGCTTTCAGGAGCGCATCGCGGGCATCCTCGCAGAAAAGCTCCTTCTCGCCGCCGCCGACACCGGCGCAAAGCAGGTCTGTCTGGCGGGCGGCGTCGCGGCCAATGGCCGTCTGCGCCAGCTGGTCAACGACGGCGCCCAGAAGCTGGGGGCCAGGGTCTACCTGCCCGAGCTGAAATTCTGCGGCGACAACGGCGCGATGATCGCGGCCCAGGGCTACTATCAGTACATCGCGGGCCATACCGCCGGGCTGGAGCTGAACGGTCTGCCGACTCTGCCCATTGATTACGAATAACTGAGATAGAAAACGGAATGGCCGCGCACAGCTGTGCGCGGCCATTCCGTTTATTTCATATCACATCCGAAGTAAAGCTCCACTTCACTGAGCTTCTTTTTCCGCAGCAGGAATGCCGTGGGGATGAGGTAGACCGCGATAGACGTCAGCATGGTGATGTCATAGGTGCTGATGCTGTCGGCCACCGTCTCGGTGCCGTACAGGCCGCCGATGAGCATGGACGTGATGTCCATCGCAGCGTGGATGAACACCGTCACCCAGATGTTTCCGGTGCGGAAATAGACCGCCGCCAGCAGCGTACCCAGCGAGGCCGCAAAGACGCACTGCATCAGAACGCCCAGCGGCGCACTGCCGGTGAGGTTGGTCAGGTGGGCCGCACCGAAGTAGAGGCCCGACAGCAGGCAGGCTTTCCAGACGCCGGCCCGGCTGGTGCCGAAGTGTTCCAGAAGCGTCTGGGCGATGACGCCCCGGAACAGAAACTCTTCTGCCACACCGACGCTGGTCATGCCGATAAGGAACCACACGACATGCCACGCGGGCAGCATATCGCCCTCCGGCCTGCCAAACAGCAGAGTATTGTAGGCGTTGTAGCCGATGAGCGCGATGGGGTACAGGCCCACCAGCAGACCGTTGAAAAAGCCGCTGCCCCGGCGGCGGAGCAGGCCGCTCTTCCCGGTGCGCGCCAGAAAGAGCCACGCCACCAGCACGCCCGCTGCCTCCTGCATGAAGGTCAGCATATAATCATCGACGGCATCAATATCCCGCACGACGAACAAGATGAGCAGAAGCGACAGCAGCGATGCCACGAACAGCATCCCCAGAAACAGCACCTCGGCCACAAGGCAGTAGAGCATCGGGTGGGCGCTGCGCAGACGTTTGAGCATAGAAAGACCTCCTGTGTCGTAGTGGTACTATTTTAGCATATTTCAGAAGAAAGAGATAGGGATTTGTGTGAATAGTTCAAATCCCGCGCCCGAATCGAAGCGGCAGTCACCAACTGTTGACATTCCTGAAGATTGGGACCCGCGCACTAAAGAAAGCCCCACTGGGGCTTTCTTTGCGGCACTTTGTGCCGCCGTGCTGTTCAAATCCCGCGCCCGACTAAATAAAAAAGCAAGTACACGAATGTGTACTTGCTTTTTTAAGTCGGAGCAGCGGGATTTGAACCCACGGCCTCCTCGTCCCGAACGAGGCGCGCTACCAACTGCGCTATGCCCCGAAAATACCGCAACCCAATGGGCTGCGGTCTGGTTGGGGATGAGAGAATCGAACTCCCACAAGTAGAGTCAGAGTCTACCGCACTACCACTATGCAAATCCCCACTATTCGGTTTCGCCCTCAGCACCGAAGCGCTGCTGACGAGGAATATTATACAGCCTCCGTCTCCATTTGTCAACCACTTTTTTTGATTTTTCCGTCCATGTTTTTTCTGTCTTCCCTACCTCTGCGTTTTCACGCCTTTTTTCGTTCCCGGCTCTTGACACCCGCCCCCTTTGGGAATACTCTTATAGTATCATTTACCTGCCCCTTCTGAGGGAGAACGGAAGAAACGAGGGTTGTTCGATATGAAAAAACGTGTTGGTATCCTGACCTCCGGCGGCGACTGTCCCGGCCTGAACGCCACCATCCGCGGCGTGGCCAAAGCCCTGTATGCACGGTTCGGCGAGAACGTCGAGATCGTGGGCATCCTGAACGGCTACCACGGCCTCATCACCGGCGAATACAAGGAGATGTGCGAGGACGATTTCCGCGGCATCCTGACGCTGGGCGGCACCATCCTCGGCACCAAGCGCACCCCCTTCAAGCTGATGCGCGTGGTGGAAGAGGACAAGATCGACAAGGTCGCGGCCATGAAAAAGACCTACAAGGACGCCAAGCTCGACTGTCTGCTCTGCCTCGGCGGCAACGGCACCCACAAGACGGCCAACCTCCTCTCCCAGGAGGGTCTGAACATCATCGGCCTGCCCAAGACCATCGACAACGACATCTACGGCACCGACGTTACCTTCGGCTTCCACACCGCCGTGGACATCGCCACTGAGGTCATCGACCGCATCCACACCACCGCCGGCAGCCACAGCCGCGTCATGTGCATCGAGATCATGGGCAACAAGGCCGGCTGGCTGACCCTCTATTCCGGCATCGCCGGCGGAGCTGACATCATCCTGCTGCCCGAGCAGCCCTACGACATCGACCGCGTCTGCGCCGCTGTGGAGCGCCGCGCCCGCAAAGGCTCCAACTTCTCCATCATCGCCGTGGCCGAGGGTGCCATCAACACCGAAGAGGCCAGGATGAAGCGGAAAGAGTGGATGGCAAAGCGCGCCGAAGCCGGTTACGGCGTCACCGCCACCAACCGCATCGCCGCCGCCGTCCAGAAAAAGACCGGCATGGAGACCCGCGTCTGCATCCCGGGCCATATGCAGCGCGGCGGCAGCCCCAGCGCCTATGACCGTGTGCTGGCCACCGAGTTCGGCAGCTACGCCGCCAAGCTGGTGGAAGTGGAGCGCTACGGCGTCACCGTCGCCATGGTCAACAACCGCGTCGTCGCCAACCGCCTCGAGGACATCGCCGGTAAGGCCCGCAACATCCCCGAGGGCTGTGAGCTGCTCACCGTCGCCCGCCGGATGGGCGTGAGTCTCGGCTGAGACCCTGAAAATAAAAACACCTCGCTGTGTCATGCAGCGGGGTGTTTTTGCGTTTATGCTTCAGAACGAGCCGCCCGACGAGCCGCCGAAGCCGTCGGAATCGACGGACGAACCGCCGGAGGAGTGAGACTCCTTCTGGGGCGGGTCATAGGTGCGCTCCCGGGTGGTGTGGGTGTAGCGGTCACGCTTGACCCGCAGGGTGAAGCCGGGCATATACTCGTCGGCCTCCGTCTTCTTCCGGGCCGTCTTCATCCGGCGGTAGAGGATGAAGCAGATGAATGCCGAAATGCCGAGAGGGAAGATCATGGCAATGAGCAGGTCTTCCAGGCCGATATCGTTATCCACATCGATGGGCTCGCCATAGTCGGCATAGTAGTCCAGTGCATCGTCGCACATATCGATGTAGGTATAGGCGGCATCCGCCCATTCCTCATCGGAGAGCTGCGGGACGATCTCGTCCTCCTGCTGCTCGATGCGGTAGTCGGTGAAAGCCGTGACGCCCTCGCCGTAGGTGATGGTGACGTACTTGCGGGAGCCGACCGCCAGCAGGAAGAGGATGCCGCTCTGCTCGTCGCCATAGCCGAGGCCGTTGGAGATGTAATAATTTTTCGCGTAGTCGCGCTGGTCGGCATCGCCGATGTCGTCCACCACGAGGAAGTAGACATCCACGTCGTGGCCGTCAGAGGCGCTTTCGGCCTGCTCCTCGAGGTCGGCCAGCGTGTCGGCGTCAAAGACGCCGCACTCGTCCAGCACCAGCGGGGCCGCTGCCCCGGCCGGCAGAGTCAGGGCCATGCAGAGCAGGGCCGCAGCCAGAAGGGCAAACAGTTTTTTACAATGTTTCATATTCCCGTCTCCCCCTCTCACAGCAGCATGATGAGAGCTGTCAGTATCATCAGCGGGATGCTGATGCCGGCAAACCATGCAGCTACCCTGCCCTTATCCACGGGCAGGTCACCGATGAGCTTGCCGGTCTGGCCGTTCATCGCAAAGAGGAAGTCCTGCTCCTTCCAGCGGGTGTGGAGCATCCAGACCGGCAGCAGAGCGTAGTGGGGTTCCAGCGTCCGCGGGTCGAGCTGCTCCGAGAGGGTCTGGACGCCGGTGTAGCCGCCCAGCGTATCGTGGAGGGCCGCAGCGGTGCTGTTCTTCATCCGGGTCAGGACGCGGGCAGCACACTTCTTGTCGTCCTCGTCGTACCGGTCCGCCAGAAAGCCGGGCAGGTAGGCCGTGGAGAAGGGCTTGAGGTCGCTGTAGTCGAAGGGCTCGATGGCGTCCATATGGGCGTCCGGCATCTTGCTGGAGCCGTCCACCGGCACCCGGACAAAGTCGGCGTCGCCCACGCGGGCCACGTCGAAGTGCCTGGTGGTGGTGACAATGTAGTCGCCCTCACGGTGGCTCTCGCTGATCTCGGCCTTGTAAGCGCCCCGGGCCTCCATCCGGCCATCGTAGAGCCAGAACGGCACATACACGCCCTGGATCTCCTCGATGTGGTTGGACTCTTTGAAGGCTTTGGGGAGGAAGGCTTTGCCCTTATAATACTTCTTCAGGTTCTCGATGGCGGTCTTTTTGTCCATCCGGAAGGGGATGATGTACTCCGGCTTGAGCTTGCCGGAAAGCTGTCCGCCCAGCACGGTGGGGTTGCCGCAGTAGGGACAGGTGGTGGCGGCTGTTTCGGGGCCGCAGACCAGCTCTGCACCGCAGGAAGTGCAGGTGCGGCTGCTGAGATCTCCCGTCTCCATCTCCCCCCAGACGGGGCCGCTGGAAGCGGCCTTTTCGGCGGCTTCGGCGGCCTTATCGGCCCGCGCCTGCTTCTCGCCGTAAAGAGCCTCGACCTGTGCTACATCATAAGTAGAGCCGCAGTAATCACAGCAGAGCTTTCCGCTGGCGCTGTCGAACCGCAGCGGGCCGGTACAGGCCGGGCATTGGTAATTCGTGGTGTTTTCTGCCATATCTCAGCTCCCCTTTCAGGCTCCGAAAGGCTTGCCGCATTCGGGGCAGAACTTGGGCGGGTTGGCCGGGTCGGCAGGGGTCCAGCCGCAGTTCAGGCACTTGGCCGCCGGGCGGGGCTTACCGCATTCCGAGCAGAATTTTCCGGTATTGTGTGCGCCGCAGCTGCACACCCAGCCTGCTTCGGGGCGGGGCTTGCCGCAGGCGGTGCAGAACTTGCCGGTGTTGCCAGTCTGGCCGCAGGAGCAGCTCCAGCTGCCAGCCGCCGGGGCGGCTGCGGGGGCAGGAGCAGCGGCAGGCTGCTGCTGTGCGCCCATCTGGTAGAGGGTCTGGGCGTTGATGCCGCCGGCAGCAGCGGCCTGATTCATGCCCATAAAGGCCATAGCCGGGCCGGCGGAGGTATTGGAAGCCGCTGCCTGCATCGCCGAAGCCTGTGCGCCCACCATGTGGGCGGCGGCGCGGGTCGGGTCCATAAAGGCGGCGCTGCGCTGCAGCTCCTTGATCATCTGCTCGTCTTCTTCGCTGGCTTTGACGCCGGACACGCCGAGGGAGACGATCTCGATGCCGCGCAGCTTGCTCCACTTGCCGGACAGCTCCTGGTTCAGGGCCTCGGCCAGCTCGGTGGTATGGCCGGGCAGAGCCGAGTAGCGGATGCCCATCTCGCTGATGCGGGCGAAGGCGGGCTGCAATGCGGTCATCATCTCGGTGCGCATCTGGCCTTCCAGCGCGTCACGGGTGTACTCGTTTTCCACATTTCCGCAGACGTTGGTGTAAAACAGGATGGGGTTGACGATGCGGTAGCTGTACTCGCCGAAGCAGCGGATGCTGACGTCGATGTCGATACCGGCACGCTGGTCCACGACGCGGAACGGCACGGGGCTGGGGGTGCCGTACTTGTTGCCCATCAGCTCCTTGGTGTTGATGTAATAGATGCGCTGGTCGGTGGCAGCCTGACCGCCGAAGCTGAACCGCTTGCCGATCTCAGCAAACACTTCGTCGATGTTCTTGGCCAGACCCTCGCTCAGCAGAGAGGGCTGAGTGCCGGTGTTATAGGTGTACTCGCCGGCCTCGGCGCAGAGATCCACCACCTTGCCCTGCTCCACGATGAGGGCGCACTGGCCCTCGGCCACCGCCACGATGGAGCCGTCGGTGATGATGTTCTCGGTGCCGTGGCGGTTGGAAGAGCGCCCGGAGACTTTCTTCTGTCCCTTGACAGCCAGCACCTCCGCCGGGAGAGCACTGCAGTAAAAGTATTCTTTCCACTGGTCGCCCATCACGCCGGATGCTGCGCCCAATGCCGCTTTGACAAGACCCATAAGCCATATCTCCTTTATCTGCCCATTTTTGCAAATGCAGGCTTTTTTTCAGTATACCACAAAACGCGCCGCGAAAAAAGAAAACCCTTGCATTTTATCCCCGATGGGTGTAGAATACTCCCGACAAACAAATACAGGGGAGCTTGTAGAAGCAGGCTGAGAGGGAGTTCTCGAACTTCGACCCTTAGAAATTGTTTTTGGACAGTTTCTGCACCTGATGCGGATAATGCCGCCGTAGGAAGTCATAACACTGTTTATGGATTTTTACAGGAGACACCGCTCGAGGCGTCTCCTGTTTTGTTGTTTAGAAGCTGTTTTCGTAAGCGGGGTGCGCCGAATGGCGAGGATTTTTGCCCGCAGACAAGGCGGTTTCCTGCAGCAATCCTTGGTGGATTGCAAGGGGAAGCAACGCCGTATGCGAGCAAAAATACCGCTCAGGCGGTGTGCAACGCTTAGAAAACGGCTTCTCGTCACAGACTGAGGGGGAGCGCCCTGAGTCTGGGGTTTTGTATGCGATGGGAAGCCGTGTTCCGGCGTGAGAGGAGGCCAGTGAGCCTCGACCGCTTCTTCCGTTTCCGGCATCTCTGCGCGGATGCCGGGTCTGTTCGTGTGCGGGAGCGGCGGTCTGCCCCTGCACTTATTTTTTATTGAAAAGGAGCACTCACTATGAAACACTATTCTGCCAAAAAGCTGGCCCTTGCCGGTATGTTCTGCGCTGTCGCTGTCGTGGGCAGCGTCTTCTCCTTCCCGGTCTTCGGCAGCAAATGCGCCCCTGTGCAGCACATGGTCAACATCCTCTGCGCTGTCCTGCTGGGGCCTTACTACGGCGTGGGCGTGGCTTTCGTCGCCTCCCTGCTGCGCAATCTGCTGGGTCTGGGCAGTCTGATGGCTTTCCCCGGCAGCATGTTCGGCGCACTGCTCTGCGGCATCGTCTTCCACAAGACCAATAAGCTGCTGCCCACCCTCGTGGGCGAGGTGTTCGGCACCTCCATCCTCGGCGGTCTGTGTGCCTACCCCGTCGCCATCCTGCTGATGGGCAAGAGCGCCGGTGACATCGCGTTCTACGCCTACATCGTCCCCTTCCTCGTCTCCACCGCCGGCGGTGCCATCATTGCAGGCGCACTGCTGGCCGCACTTTCCCGCGCAGGCGCACTCCGCGCCATGCAGGCCAGCCTGAGCTGATTCGAAGGAGAAGCCATGTTTCGGAACCTCTTTGCCAACGTCCGGGCCAAAAGCCCGCTTGTCCATAACATCACCAACTACGTCACCGTCAACGACTGTGCCAACATCGTCCTCGCCTGCGGGGCGTCCCCCATCATGGCGGATGATGCCGCCGAGGTCGAGGACATCACCTCGCTGTGTGCCGGGCTGAACCTCAACATCGGCACATTGAACAGCCGTACCATCCCCTCCATGCTGCTGGCGGGACACACCGCCAACCGGCTGGGCCGTCCTGTCGTGCTGGACCCCGTGGGCGCAGGCGCTTCCCATCTGCGCACCGAAACGGCACTGCGCCTCCTGCGGGAAGTGAAGTTCACAGTCATCCGGGGCAACATCTCCGAGATCCGGACGCTGGCGGCAGGCAGCGGCACCACAAAAGGCGTGGACGCCGACGCCGCGGACAAGGTGACGGACGAGACGCTGGACAAGACCGTGGCATTCGCCAAAGCGTTTGCGGCCCGCACAGGGGCGGTCGTCGCCGTCACCGGTGCCATCGACATCGTGGCCGACGGAGAGCGGGCTTTCTGCATCCGCAACGGCCACCCCATGATGAGCGCCGTCACCGGCACCGGCTGTCAGCTTTCGGCCCTGACGGCGGCATTCTGTGCGGCCAACCCGGACAAGCCTCTGGAAGCCGCTGCTGCAGCTGTCTGCGCCATGGGCCTTGCGGGCGAAGCAGCTCACAGCCGCCTTTCCAGGCTGGACGGCAACGCCACCTACCGCAATTACATCATCGACGCGATCTACAACATGACCCCCGAACAGCTCGAGGAAGGAGCACGCTATGAAATGCGATAAACATACCATGCTTCTCTACGCCGTCACCGACCGGGCGTGGACGGGCCGCGAGACCCTCCGCCAGCAGGTGGAAGACGCGCTGAAAGGCGGCGTCACCTGCGTCCAGCTGCGGGAAAAGGAGCTGGACGACGCGGCATTTTTGCAGGAAGCCATGGAGCTTTCCGCCCTCTGCCGCAGCTATGGCGTACCCTTCATCATCAACGATAACGTCGAGATCGCTATAAAATGCCATGCCGACGGCATCCATGTCGGGCAGGAAGATATGGCTGCAGCGGACGTCCGCGCCAAGGTCGGCCCTGACATGATCATCGGTGTGTCGGCCCATTCCGTCGAGGAAGCACGGCTGGCCGTGGCCCACGGCGCGGATTATCTGGGCGTCGGCGCGGCATTTTCCACCCACACCAAAACCGATGTGGATGTCCTGCCGGAGGGCAGACTGAAAGAGATCTGCGACTCCGTGGATGTGCCGGTCGTGGCCATCGGCGGCATCCATAAAGACAATATCCTCAAGCTCAAAGGCTCCGGCGCGGACGGCGTGGCCCTCGTGAGCGCGATCTTCAGCGCCGAGGACATTGAGGCTGAGTGCAAAGAGCTGAAGGCACTGACAGAACAAATCATCTATAGCAATTCAACTTTTTAATGCAACAGCAACAGCGTTGAATTTCATATCGCAAATATGCTGTTTGAATGTTGCACGAATTTCTTGACTTGCGATAAAGGAGCAAACCCATGAAAACTGCACTTACCATCGCGGGCAGCGATTCCAGCGGCGGCGCCGGCATTCAGGCCGACCTCAAAGCCATGACCATGAACGGCGTCTTCGCCATGAGCGCCATCACCGCCCTGACGGCCCAGAACACCACCGGCGTATCCGGCATCTTCGAGGTCAGCCCCGAATTTCTGGCCCAGCAGATAGACGCCGTCTTCACCGACATCCGCCCCTGCGCCGTCAAGATCGGCATGGTGTCCTCTGCCCCGCTCATTGAGACGATCGCCGAGCGTCTCCGCTTTTACAAGGCGGAACACATCGTCGTGGACCCCGTGATGGTAGCCACCTCCGGCTCTGATTTGATTGCATCGGATGCTGTGCGCACCCTGCGCCGGGAGCTGTTCCCTCTGGCCGAGGTCATCACGCCCAACCGGCACGAGGCCGAAGTGCTGTCCGGCCTGCACATCTCGGGCCGTGCCGACATGAGCGCCGCCGCCCGGGCCATCGCCGCCGACTGCGGCTGTGCCGTCCTGCTCAAGGGCGGCCACAGTGACACCGACGCCGACGATCTGCTCACCTTCCCGGATGGCACGGAGATCTGGTTTCCGGGTAAGCGTATCGCAAACCCCAACACCCACGGCACGGGCTGCACTCTGTCCAGTGCCATTGCGGCCAACCTTGCCAAAGGGTTTGCGCTGGAAGAAGCGATCGCCCGGGCCAAGGCTTACCTGACCGACGCACTGAACGCACAGCTCGATCTGGGCCGCGGCTCCGGCCCGCTGGACCACACTCTGGGCGGCGTCGGGGTCGAAAACTGGATGCACGGCGTCCCGGACGCTGTTCATAAATAAAGAGAGCGTATTTTCGGAGGATTTTCAAATGCAGACTTACACCACACAGATGGATGCCGCCCGCAAGGGCATCGTCACGCCCCAGATGGAAACGGTGGCCAAGAAGGAGTACCGCACCGTCGAAGAGATCCGTCAGCTGGTCGCTGAGGGCAAGGTCGCCATCCCGGCCAACAAGCACCACGAGTGCCTGAACCCCGAGGGCATCGGCTCCATGCTCCGCACCAAGATCAACGTCAACCTCGGCGTCTCCCGCGACTGCAAGGACTACAACATCGAGATGCAGAAGGTCATGAGCGCCGTCAACATGGGCGCAGAGGCCATCATGGACCTCTCGAGCCACGGCAATACCCAGCCCTTCCGTCAGAAGCTGACCCACGAATGCCCCGTCATGATCGGCACTGTGCCGGTGTACGACTCGGTCATCCACTATCAGCGCGACCTCGCTACCCTGACGGCACAGGACTTCATCGATGTGGTGCGTCTGCACGCAGAGGACGGCGTGGACTTCGTCACCCTCCACTGCGGCATCACCCGCAAGACCATCGAGCAGATCCGCAAGCATAAGCGGAAGATGAATATCGTCAGCCGCGGCGGCTCGCTGGTATTTGCATGGATGTGCATGACCGGCAACGAGAACCCCTTCTATGAGCACTTCGACGAGATCCTGGACATCTGCGAAGAGCACGACGTCACCATCTCTCTGGGCGATGCCTGCCGCCCCGGCTGCCTCGCCGACGCCACTGATGTCTGCCAGATCGAAGAGCTGGTGCGTCTGGGTGAGCTGACCAAGCGGGCCTGGGCGCACAACGTCCAGGTCATGGTGGAAGGCCCGGGCCATGTGCCTCTGAACCAGGTCGCCGCCAACATGGAGATCCAGAAGACCATCTGCATGGGCGCACCTTTCTACGTCCTCGGCCCCCTCGTCACTGACATCGCCCCCGGCTATGACCACATCACCGCTGCCATCGGCGGCGCTGTCGCGGCCATGAGCGGCGCAGCCTTCCTGTGCTATGTCACCCCTGCCGAGCATCTGGCTCTGCCCAATGTGGACGACGTCAAGCAGGGAATCGTGGCTTCTAAGATCGCCGCCCACGCCGCCGACATCGCAAAGGGCATCCCCCACGCCCGGGACATCGACGACAAGATGGGCGACGCCCGCCGCGTCCTCGACTGGGATGCGCAGTTCGCCTGCGCCCTCGACCCCGAGACGGCAAAGGCCATCCGTGACGCCCGCCGGCCCGAGGACGACCACAGCGACACCTGCTCCATGTGCGGCAAGTTCTGCGCCGTCCGCAGCATGAACAAGGCTCTGGCCGGTGAGTACATCGACATCCTGTAAGCTGCTGTAAAACCGATATTTTCATCGCTTTTGCGATTTTTCTTCTCCATTGCCGCCCGGTACAAAAGCCGGGCGGCTTTTTTGCTGTTCTATACTACTTTTGGAACTTCAAAACGCCCAAAATCAGCAAACCCTTCTTCTTCACAGAAAACAAAAAACCGCATGAACACTGGATCTTCCAGCATTCATGCGGTTTTTTCTCAAGTTGCGCCAGCAGGAGTCGAACCTACGATGGGGGAGTCAAAGTCCCCTGCCTTACCGCTTGGCGATGGCGCATTATCGTTATTTCTCTTTTCTTTGAATCATCAGGTAGCCTTATTGGTCACCTTATAATTTCAAATTTAACATGAATCATGTGTGCTTTCAAAAAGATTGCTATACTATTTTAACTGAACTTTCCTACTGTGTCAAGAAAAAAGGCTATCTTCTTTAGACTTTTTGTCCCAAAGGTCACCTTATCATAAGACTGCCGCATCCGGTTTCATTCCGATGCAGCAGCCTTTTTGTTTTATTCCTCTTCCTTACGTTCTTTGATATAAGAAATCAAATCATACACCAACCGCTTTTCCTGTTCGTTCATGCCGCGCAATACGATTTGCTCCTGCGATTCAAGGCCCAGAATATCGTCCGTAGTCGTATGAAACAGTTGTGCAAGGGCTATCAGGTATTGTGCAGTCGGTGCAGAAAGCTCCATTTCCCAAGCATTGACACTGGCACGTGTAACTCCCAGTTTGCGAGCAAGGGCGGCTTGGGAAAGCCCGGCATTCTCCCGAAGACGCTTGATGTTGTCAGAAATCATGTTGTTCACCTTCCTGCATCTACTTTACTATACAGCTCTTGATATTAAATTATCCAAATGCGTATAGTTTTGTTGACATTCAGTCAGGCAAAGCGTACAATGGGTGTATGGATATGCCAAAAAGGGAGGATGTCATAATGGCTGATAAAGTTTTAGCTGGTGAATACACGGGAGCAGAGATAAAGGTGTCTGCAAACGGTCAATCAGCATACGTTTTAGCGCCCGGCGAGCAAGCTCACTACATCAACAAATTAAATGTTGAAAGTGTCTCAGAGGTCAACCGCACGTCGTCAAATGATGTTGCAAGCGCCTTTGTTGGACAAGCTCTTATTGGCAACGCAGGTTTGTTACTTGGTTCCAACCAAAAAGAAATTATGCTTGAAATCCACTGGAAAGACGGAACCAAAAGTTTGGTTACTGTTGGAAACAACGCCCATCAGGCAATCATCATAGGAATGTACAACGATACAACGCAAGCCCAACAAGATAAAATAGCCACTCAAGATGCTTCTGCCCGAAAAACAGGCACCATCATCACGATTGTGATTGTTATTATTTGTACGCTCATCTATCTTATTCCAACAACATGATTCAGCAAAAATCCAAAAGACATATGTCTATAGCCGCTTTTTGGTATGTAAGTATTGCCCTTCCGCTTTTGGCGGGCACTCTCTTGTATGTGTTCATTCACAAGGACGGTTTATTTGATTTAGCAGAAAATTATTGCCCTTACTTTCAACATATAAGAGTGCTTTTATATCACGAAGTCTATCCCAAAAGCATCCTTGGCCGATTTATTAAGTACCAATTAGGCGATTTGCTTTGGGCATATTCGCTAGAATGTTCGATTGCTTTAAGCACAGGAAATTCGCATAAGGCATTATATTACGGCCTGTTTTGGGCAACTGCTACAGAATGCTTTCAGTTGCTTTCCTGTGTACACGCAACATTTGATGTTTGGGATATTCTTGCACAGATAACAGGTGTCCTTATTGCCTATTGGATAGTTCAGAAATTTTACCATTATCAACTATATACTTTCTCAAAAGATTCTCAAACATCGGTGTACAAGGGGTACAAACAAGATAAAATAGAAATGAGGGGCGATAGAGCGGAAATGTCAGATTTTCCACTCTATCTGAACACGGTCGCTGGTGGCCTTGATTGTAGAGATCAAACCATCGGCGGCTTTTCTTTTGTCGTCAAAATCTATGCTGTCCCAGTTATCGAGATAATAGGATAACTTCTTTATCTGCTGGGGAGATATGGTTTCAACGCTCAATTCGGCGATTGCTTTTGAAATGGTCTGGCGTCGGGTGTCCAGTTCTTCAATTTTTTTGTTGGCGTAGGCAAGCAAGGTCGCATTGGCTCCGGTCAGCGTATCCAGCAGCTTTTCAATTTCTGCCTCCACCTGTGCCAGTTCCACTTGATAGGCGGTCAGCTTCGGATTGACTTTTTCCTCCCTGCCGTGGAGTATCTGAAAGTCTTTGAACTTCTCCTGCATGGCCGAGAAAATGAATTGCTCAAATTCTTCTTTGCGGATTTTCCCGCAGCCCGGACAGCCTTTGTTTTCCGTCCGTTTGGTACAGCGGAAATATCCGGTGCTGTTTGGTACATGGGTGGCTTTCAGCGCATACCCACAATGCCCGCATTTGATTTTTCCGGCCAACCAAGTGTTCTTCGGTTTCCGTCCCTGCTGGAAGGTGGTATTTGCCATAAGTTTTTTCCGGCATTTCAGCCATGTGTCAGAGGAAATGAGTGCTTCATGGGGAGCGATAACAAGTATCTGGTCTTTTAAGCACCTGTCCTTGTCCTCCTTCACATCCCGCCCCTGATAGAGATAGCAGCCGTTTGTTCCGGCAAAGTCGGAAGCGTCATTGACAATCGCTGCGCCCTGGCTCTTGAAAAATTCGTACAGCTCCAAATCGGCCTGTGCGTAAACGGGGTTTCTTAAAAGCTGGGAAAGAAATGTACGGAACATGGATTTGCCATAAATTTTTATGTCATGTTCCTCGAAGTATCGGGTAATATCTCCGAAGGAGGTTTCCGGTTCAGCGTACATTTCAAACATCAGCCGAACATGGTCGGCGGCTACGGGGTCGGCAACCATTTTCTTTGTGCGGATACCCTCTACCACAGTAGGCTCTAACTGATAACCGTATGGCGCCTGTCCGCTCATGTGAAAGCCTTTCAGGCACCGTGAATAGTAGGCGTCTGTGACACGCTTCTGAATTGTCTCACGTTCAAGCTGGGCGAATACAATGCAGATATTCAGCATGGCCCGGCCCATCGGGGTCGAAGTATCAAACTTTTCCGTGGAGGATACAAACTCCACATCGTACTCTTGAAACAGCTCCATCATCGTTGCAAAGTCCAGAATAGAGCGGCTTATACGGTCCAGCTTGTACACGATGACCCGCCGAACCTTTCCCTTGCGGATCTCGCCCAGCAGCTTTTGAAACTCCGGTCTGTCCGTGTTCTTACCGGAATAGCCTTTGTCCTTGAATACCCGGCAGCTCCCGCCTTTCAATTCATACTTGCAAAAGTCGATTTGACTTTCAATGCTGATACTGTCCTTGCGGTCTACTGACTGTCTTGCGTAAATACAATCTTCTCTGATAAATTCCATATTGGGCTCCTTTCCTTGTTGGAATGGAGCTACCAACCTTACAACTATATTATACCATCAGCAGCCCCGGACAACAATGTTGCGAATGATTAGGGAAATCTGTCCCTATATTTGCTGAACACCTCGTAAAGACAACGCTCAATTTCTTTTTTGCGCTGTTCTTTCTCCTTCGGGGGAAGTACCGGCGTGAGGCTTTCCAGCACAATGATCTTCCCTTGAAATGCGACAGACTTTGTTTCTCGTTCATAAGTGACAGCTTGCGTCATTGAAAACCTCCTTTGCGAAAGTGCGTGTATATGCCAGCCTTTCCCACTTGTCCCGTGGGGAAATGTCAAAAGACGGCACCCAGCAGGTGCCGCCCTTTGAGCTTTCTCCACTTCGGGTCAATGTGGCCCGAGGTCAGTAAGGACTGGAAAGGTACTTTTCTTTGGCGTCCTCCACGCTGTTGAGGTCGAATACTTCATAAAGCTGCCCCACAACACGCCGTATATCCTTCTTTGAAAATCCGCAGTCCTCCATTGCCATAATGACATAACCACGGCAGGCGTCATTGCTCCATTCGTCCGGTTCCAAGCCGGGGATCATTCCAAACGCATTTCCCATAAAGTGCTCCTTTTTTGAAAAGATGGGGAGCCACGCCGGATCGGTTGGCCTATCATCAGACAGCATTGCCGGGGGCTCCCCATAGGTTTTCACTTCATTTCAGACACACCGGACGGGCATAGGCTTCATGCCCCATAGTATTTCAACTCTCCCCATTCTGATGGCAAGGCGTTCTCATTGCCTGCGACGGCTCACGGCTTGCAAGGCCGCTTCAACGCTCGGACTGTGACTAAACGCAAGTATCCGGGTTCTGCGCCTGTTCCGGTGGAGCCAGCCTTGCCCCACCTATGGCATGGACCTGTTCGCTCGCTCAGTTTTACAAAGACTGTATTCTTTGAAATCCGAGGTCATGGCGGGTCTGTCACACAGCGCGTTTCCCTTCGTATCCGGGTGTCTTTTTATTCAATTTTCAATCTGCATGAGGCTTGTCTGAACCTCGGGCCATTGTGACCCGAAGTGTTTTGCCTCTCATAAGCCATTTCATTTTCCGGCCTAAATCGGTACGCCTTACAAAGAATTTTTCAAAATTTTTTCTAAGTGCCGCAGACCTCGCTCGATTGCGACACGAACCACTTTTTCATGGACGCCCTCTGCCCGGGCAATATCCTGTTTGGTCATGCCGAGAATGAAATGAGCGTAAATCCGTTTTGCCTGTTTGTCCGGCAGACTGGCAATCGCCGCATGAAGCTCCTGCATGGTCACTTTCCGCTCATACAGTTCATGGGGAGATAAGGCGACAAAGACAGCTTCATGCTCCAGCCCGTCATCCCGATCAAGGGAATAGTAGGCTTTGTGGCGGTATGTACGCAGCCGGTAAGCAGCCTCTTTACGATCAAACTCTTTGAACATTTCTGCAACTTCTTCCGATACTTCCATGAAGCAATCCGATGTATAGAATGGGTAATAGTCCCGCAAATTGATAATAGCCATATTGACCTCCGTTTCGGTTGTTGGTTGACGAGTGACCGAAACGAAGGCGGCGGGGAGCGGCACCGGGGAATGACTTCGGGCCAACATGACCCGAAGCAGCCCCATAAGAACACAAAAGCGCCCGGGCGGCATGAAGCCACACGGACGCATGAAATGACATAATAGTTAAGGTTCCAACAAATTTCGCATACATAGCCGGAATAACCCGGAGGGGGAGCTATGCTTTTTTTAACTGATGTAGGTCATGGGTACTGTGAAAAAAGACAAAAATAGACACGGCGGCAATCCTCCTATATGCCGCCGTGGATTTACACGGTGTTAGGTCGTCGTTGGTTTAGGATAAACGAAAGAAACGGCGGCTCTGAAAATCAAAGCCGCCGCTAGTCGTATGGGCGTGTCAAAAGGGCTGCTGTACGACGGCTTTTTTTCTTTTGCCGTCGTGTGGCAGCTGATCTAAATATATTTCATTACAGGCACCTTTATTGTCCTGCGGGGTTATTCTTTATATTTTTCTTGAACAGAAGAAGGTAATTCATCAAACTGCATTTCAGCCCATGTTACAACCCCTCTGATGGGAGCCACTTTCAAGCACAGATACGCACCATCTGTGAGAACTTTGCTTGTTTCAAAAGTAACGTCTTTCGCATTACCACTTTCATCATAAGCAACCAATGTGTATTTATAGTTCATCGCACCATGCGGTGCAATATCTGTTACCCATCGGTTATCAATCTGCGTATAGTAGTCTGTATTGGTTTGCGTAGTGAGAAAAGCTACAGTCATAAAAGTAATTGCTAGTACAGCAACGACAATCACAATTCCTATTTTTTTCTTAGAACTCATAAAGGTTACCTCTCTTTCTTTTACCAGCCCTTTTTAGGTGCTGTGTGCTGTGTTTTTTTAGCTTCTCTCTTTTCTGGTTTCTGTTTTACAAACATCAAAGCAATTCCAATAGCACACATAATCAGAATGCTAATAAAACACAGTCCTTTATTCCACATAACTCCTTCTGCCCCAGCTCGATAATTGATTAAACCAAGCGCAGCGGAGACAGGATATATAGATTGTAAAGTCCCATTTGCAAACATTCCTATAAACCCATATACAAAAGCGACGATAACCCCTACAAGGAAACTCCCTTTATATCTGCTTGTCAGAACAATAATGGGCAGCATTGTCAAGTAAAGGAAGAATCCTAACAATGCCATTTGCACCAATCCTGTAAGCGCAGGAATCAAAGCAAATCCATCATATCCCATGATAAAATTTGCAATGACTGTGAAAACAAAGCACACAATTCCTAAGAAAAGCGACAGAATTGCAGAAACAATCAATTTACCTGCCAGAAGTTTCCTAAATGAAATGGGTAATGTTTCAATATTTTTTAATGTGTCGTCTGTATATTCACGGGAAATCATATACCCACTAATCAGCGTGATACACATTGGGAAAATCATTGTTACAAAATGCTACCTGTTCAAAAAGAAATTGGTAGTCCCATACCATTCCGTCATCGGCCATTGTAGTAAACAAGGTTAGCAGAACTGTAAGAAGCATGAGGGACACGCCAATCCAGACAATAAAATATCTTTTCAGCTTCATAAACTCGGTTTTTATAATTGTTACCATTTCACTCACTCCTTTTCTTATAAAGATAGACCGCCAGAAGAAGTGAAACAACCCCAATTACCCCCAAAGTTATAATTAGTTGAGGAGTAGAAGGTATCAATCCCATTTGAATGAAGTTCTGCAAATCCTCTGTGTCGTTTATAGCAGTACGAGAAGACATTTGCTGGGTTCCCCACAACATAATGCTCGGTGTAGGCAGAGTAAGTACAAGCCATTTTGGAAGTGCTGTCATAGAAAATGTTGAGAGCAGGTTGAATACACTATAAAATACACAAAGCATAATGGAAAAAATATAGGATCTGCTGAAAAATATAATCAGCAATATCAGCGGTAATGCACTAATCGCAATCAATAATCCGTAAATAGCGGAAAACAATACCTTAAACAAAATATCGGTCACTCCGAAAAAGACAAAACCGCAAAGGATAGAGGCTACAGTCGAAGATATACAAAACGCAATACTAAGCAATAATAAAACAATGCACTTTGCGATAACCATCTGTGAACTTGTTATCGGAATTGTCCGTAGGTTTTTAAAGGTGTCGTTATCTCGCTCCATAAAAAAGAGGAGTGCTGCAACAATTCCTAAAATGCAGGGAAGAAGTAGCAACATACCAAAACCGATTACGGATTGCCACAGGGCGTCAAAAGCTGCTGCTTTTGTAGCGTATTTGTTCTGCGCCGTGTTCAGATAATAGATAATGGCAGTTAGCGGGATTGGAAACAGAAAAGATGCCGCCAATACCAACTGCACGAACATTTTTCTTTTCAGTTTCCAAAACTCGCACCGAATCAAGTTAAGCAATCCCCTCACCCCCTGTTATCTTTTTGAAGTAGTCCTCTAAAGTATCCTCACAAAGATGGACTTCTTGAATCTCAATTCCTGATTCGACAAAAGAACGGTTAATCTTTTCCACTGGCAGAGTCATATCGTAGAGATACAGATTATTGGCATCTGTAAGGCGAAAATCTTTGCTGTGAAATGTTGCAGCAATAATTTTCGCAGCTTTTTGTGCATCCGATACGCAGAAGTGGATGAACTTGGCGTTTTTCGCCTCCAATTCTTTCAGACTTTCTTCTTCTAGCAACTTTCCGTGGTCAATAATTCCCACATCGTCTGCAAGCAGAGAGATTTCCGAAAGAATATGACTGGAAATTAAAATGGTTTTACCGCTGGTATCACACAATTCTCGGATAAAATCTCGCACTTCCGCAATGCCGATGGGGTCGAGGCCGTTAATCGGTTCGTCCAAAATCAAAAGTTCCGGGTTATGCATGACGGCCAGAGCAATCGCCAACCGCTGCTTCATGCCAAGAGAATATTGGGAAAACAACTTCTTGTCCCGGTAAGGTAGATTAACAAGTTCCAATGCATTTTTGATATATTTGGGGCTCCTTAATCCTCGAAGTTCAGCAAAGATTTTTAGGTTTTCCGTTCCTGTCAAATTGGGGTAAAAGCCCGGCGACTCAATCAGACAGCCTATATGGGGCAGGATATTCTTTTCGTTGCCCTGAAAGGGCTTTCCAAATATCGTTACCTCGCCAGACGTGGGAGCCGTCAGTCCTAGCAACATCCGCATGGTCGTGGTCTTACCTGCACCGTTGCGTCCCAATAGCCCGTAGATACGGCCCTTTTTCACATGAATATTCAGATGGGAAACACTGGTCTGACTTCCATACTTTTTTGTCAGATTATGTGTTTCAATAATGTAATCGTTCATCACTTATGCCTCCTTTTTTGTTTGTGTACTCAGCATAACATATCAACTTTGAGATAACATTGAGCCAACCTTGAGTTTACTTTGAGATTTCAAGGTCAGAATAGGCATTTTACCTATCTTGAGGTATAATAAGAGCAACAAATAAAAGGTGGTGCCTTATGAACGATAAAAGAATCCTTGTAGTTGATGATGAAACAGATTTGTTGGAGATGGTAAAATCTATTTTTACAAGAGCAGGATTTACACAAATATTGACGGCTTCGTCTGGCGAGGCAGCCTTAAAAATGTGTGAGGAACAAGAACCAGATATGATGATACTCGATGTTATGATGCCTGGTATGGATGGGTTTGCTGCATTAAAAGAACTACGAAAGACCAGCAAAATTCCTGTCTTAATGCTAACAGCTCGTGGCGAGGCTGAAGATAAATTTGTAGGCTTTGAAAATGGTGCAGACGACTATCTGTTAAAACCATTCTTACCAAAAGAATTACTATTTCGAGTACAGGCTATATTGAAACGTGTTTACCCGGAGAAAGAGCGGAAAGTGTTCTTTGAAGCTGCTACGGTTGATCTGGAAAAAGCAATCGTCCAGAGAAGCGGAGAAAATATTTCGCTGACAGCCAAAGAGTTTCAACTTTTTGAAAAACTGTATGAAAATCAAGGCAGGATCGTTACCACAGGCGCATTATGTCAAGCAATATGCGGTGATTTCTGGCAAGGATACGAAAGTACATTAGCAACTCATATCCGACATCTAAGAGAAAAAATCGAGGAAAATCCTTCAAAACCAGTTGCGCTTGTAACAATTAAAGGAATTGGGTATCGTCTGAATATTAAGGGGGTGCAAACATGAACAAATCAGAGCGATTTTTTCGCCGCTATATATTTTCAATAGTCAGTATCATCATTCTCTTTCTATTCGTCAATATTTTGTTAGTAGCCTCTTTCTTTGCAGCCGCCTATTTAGGGAATGTAAAAAACTCAAATTTCCCGATTGAAGATTTTTCAAATCATATCACAGAAACTAACGGGCAATTCAATGCCGATATACAGGCAGAGGACATGTTAAACAATGCTTGCGCATGGGCCATGATTTTGGATGAAAATGGAAACATAATTTGGGAAATGAATGTGCCGGAAGAATTGCCGCGCCACTATTCCACAACGGACGTTGCTATGTTCAGCCGTTGGTATCTTAACAGTTATCCAGTTAATATTTGGAATCGACAAGGCAGCCTTTTAGTTGTTGGTTTCCCGCAGGGATATGTAACGAATTACTACACTTCCATCAAAACTCAATATGTTCGGCCGATAGCGTTTGGATTTTTAGCCGCTGTCTGTATCAATGTTTTGTTAATGTTGTATCTATTTGTCCGAAATGCCCACCGGATTGAAAAAGCTATGGAGCCGATTTTGAATGGCATACGACATCTTTCATCCGGGCATCCCGTTCATCTGGAAGAAAACGGGGAGTTAGCAGAAATCAATGCCGGTTTGAATAAAGCCGGTGATTACTTACTAAAAAAAGATAACACCCGCGCCGAATGGATCAGGGGTATTTCTCACGATATACGCACGCCGCTTTCTATGATTTTAGGGTATGCCAGCGAAATTGAAGAAACTTCTTCTTTGCCGGAAACCACCAGAAAGCAAGCGGAAATTATCCGCAAACATAGCGAAAAACTAAAGAATTTAGTTGAGAATTTGAATTTGACTACAAAACTGGAATATTCCATGCAGCCTATGCAAAAGCAAACACTTGTCCCGGTAGAATTGGCGAGGCAAGCCGTAAGTGAAGTTTTGAATGATGGCCTATCAGACAAATATGAATTAGAGCTATCAGAAGATAATCCCGGAAAAGCTATCACTATTACTGGCGATCAATCCTTACTAAATCGGATGTTATGCAATTTAATCAGGAATTGTATTGTCCATAATCCAAACGGGTGTAGGATACAAGTATCAGTAGGAAGCTGTGATAGAACGTGTTCCTTTTCTGTAATAGACAATGGCTGTGGAATAAGTGAGCCGCAACTAAACACATTGAATAACGACAGAGATATTTCCAGTACGCAAAAGCAAACGGGAGAAATCGAGCATGGGCTGGGTCTTAAAATCGTGCGGCAGATTGTGAAAATACATCAAGGCACAATTCAATTTTCTGATACTGCCCCGCACGGATTAAGCGTAGAAGTTGTTATTCCAATAGAAATATATTAACTTATAATAGACAGACAAAAACAAGAAATAAAATACTACCTTACATCAAATTTCATTACATTCTCATAATTCAACCCGAAATGTACAATGATATAGGGTGATATGAGAATGAACCAAGATGAAAGA
>ERZ833515.559-NODE-559-length-31410-cov-157.752862_pt1 | contig 31410 bp, 21 predicted proteins | sample MGYA00519949_ERZ833515 | MGnify/ENA primary metagenome ERZ833515 (study PRJEB31850, sample SAMEA3708741) | human gut metagenome | biome: human gut; feature: human-associated habitat; material: faeces | place: China | collected 2014 ...
AATCTATTATTAGATTAATTGGTGCAGTCCTTCAAGATGATCATAATGAATGGAGTGTAGGTCATAAAATCTTTGATATGAAAGAGTACTATGATAAACTAAGCTCCATTCAGTCAAATCTCTTGAATATAAAAGTAGCGTAGATAAAACCACATAACTGAAAGATGAATTTACACACAAATTTGGACTTGACTAGATTTCTGCGGTTTCAGCTACTTTTCTCGCTATTTTTCCGGCTTTTGGGCTGAATTTTAGGAGCTGTTTTGGAGATTTCTGCAGTTTCAGCTACTTTTCTCGCAATTTTTCCGGCCTTTGGGCTGAATTTTGGGTGCTGTTTTAAAAGTTTTAGGGATTACAGCTCCCCAGGGTCTGCCTACTATGCTATCAACCTATGGCTATTGTACATTATGCCAATTTAGTCCTACTTAGTAAAATGATGTGAGGGTCAAAAGGTATCCAATTCAGGATCCCTTAAATCATATTATATCTATAAAATTTTCTATTGTCCATATATACAGACGATTATGATTGCGACCCATTTTCAATTTTCACTTTTGTTTGAAATTGGGTAACTATTCAGCGCTGCTGATTCTAATGCGCTTGCGGCTCGCAGCTATGAAGGCACTGAACAATTACGAAATTTATTTGCAAATTCGTACGCTTCATTATACTATATACTCATAGTATCAGAAAATAAGTACAATCTACAGGAGGATTATCATGATAATAAAAAACGGCATTGTAGCAGACCCTGCATCAGGTCTCTACGAACAGATGGATATACTTGTAAAAGATGGAAAAATAGTAAAAATAGCACCTGACATCTCATGTGCGTCAGATGCTGCTGCAACTGAAAAAGAAGAAATAATAGATGCATCCGGAATGATTGTCGGACCTGGACTTATCGACACACATGTGCATTTCCGTGATCCGGGCTTCACATACAAGGAGGATATCCACACCGGTTCCCTGGCTGCCGCAAAGGGTGGCTTCACAACTGTTGTATGCATGGCAAACACAAAGCCTACAGTGGACAATGTGGATACTCTAAAGGACAACCTCACACGTGGAAAGCAGGAAAAAATCCGTATGTATCAGGCCGCTGCAATATCGCACTCCCTCAAAGGACAGGATGAGGTTGACATGGCAGCTTTAAAGGAAGCCGGAGCATGTGGCTTTACCGATGACGGCATCCCGCTTACAAATGCTGCTTTCTGCTACAGAGCCATGCAAAATGCTGCAAAGCTGGATATGCCGATAAGTCTCCATGAGGAGGACCCTGCATTTATCAAAAACAACGGCATCAACCATGGAAAAATATCTGACGCTCTCGGTATCTACGGCTCACCATCCATCGCTGAGGAAGCCCTTGTCGCAAGAGACTGTCTGCTTGCGCTGCGCAGTGGTGCTGATGTTGTAATACAGCACATCAGCTCCGGTGTATCTGTTGATATAGTCCGCACCTACAAAAAGCTTGGTGCAAGGCTCCATGCCGAGGCCACTCCACATCACTTCACGCTGACTGAGGATGCTGTCTTAGAGCACGGCACCCTTGCCAAGATGAATCCGCCTCTGCGCACTGAAGCAGACCGTCAAAAGATTATAGAGGGACTTATCGATGGCACAATAGACCTTATCGCAACAGATCATGCGCCTCACAGCACTGAGGAAAAATCAAAGCCTGTAACCGAAGCTCCAAGCGGTATCATCGGTCTTGAGACATCTCTTGCTCTTGGTATCACAAGCCTTGTCAAACCGGGCCATCTGAGCATGCTTGAGCTTTTGGAAAAGATGACTATCAATCCTGCCAGGCTGTACCACATGCCTTACGGTACTATCTCAGAGGGTGCTGCTGCAGATTTTGTCATCTTTGATCCTGACGAAAAATGGGTACCATGCGAATATGCATCAAAATCATCAAACACACCTTTCACCGGCATGGAACTGACCGGTAAGGTTAAGTACACCGTATGCGGTGGAAATGTGATTTATTCGGATAAATAAATTGTGTATGCACTATTAAAAAAGCAGATTGTGAACTCATATGTCCACAATCTGCTTTTTTCTACTTTTCCACCAGCTCCAGGCAGTCTCCATAGTGCCTCTGCAGTGACTTTAAGTCCATAATCATCACATAAAATACTCTACCATTGTGCACTGAATCCACTATCCTGTCATGATCGAGCACTGAAATATATGTGCCGTCTGCTTTTTTCATATGAAAGAAAATATAATCATTTGAGTGTCCTCCGTTAATCTGCGACCATATGCTTTTTTGACAGCTTTCCTGTTCATCCGGACGTATCAGATTACAGAAGCTCTTACCTGTATATGCAAGCAGCTCGTCCATATTTTTACAGCCTGTAAGCCTAAGCAGCTCATTGTTTGCAAGCAGGATCTCATCATTTTCTTTATCTGCCCTGTAAACAATGAACGCTCCCGGCATATTGTCAATAATATCCTTCACGGCAAATCCAAGCTTCGCACGGCTCTTTATACGCTCCCCCTCACGGTATGCCATGCAGCCGTTCTTCCCACGCATTTTCACCTCATAAAGTGCCATATCCGCACACCGCATGAGCTGTGAACGGTCATCAGCCAAAACAGGATACTCCGCAAAGCCCAGTGAAATGGTAAATGTATGTTCTTCACCTTTACAATAAAATTTCTTGGTTTCTCCTGTAAACTTCTTAAGAAAAGGCTTAACCTCCTCTACCGTGCAATCCGGCATAAAAATGCTAAACTCATCGCCTCCGTTTCTGCCTAGTATAACATCCTTTGAAAAATATTGCTTCATGCTCTCTGCAAGCTTCTGCAGTGCACCATCACCTGCCGCATGTCCATACACATCGTTGACCAGCTTGAAATCGTCAATATCAAGCATTGCCACAACACAATGCTTTTGCGGATTCTGTCTCATATATTGCTCAACCTGCTCATCAAAACCGTGCCTGTTGTAGATACCGGTCAGTGCATCGGTCACAGCCAGTCTCTTGAAATTCTTCCTGTTCTCATTGATTGAAATCAACGCTGCTGTAAGCCCTGCCAAAAGCAGGACAATAACTCCACCTCCGATGAACAGATATAGCAGATATCTGTTATTGTAAAACCCACTCTTGGGTAAAATCTCAAGCCTCCACTTATATCCATACACGTTAAAGTCATATATCACCGGATCGTTCAACTCTTCCTTTGAACCGTAAACCCACTCATACGTATCATCCCACGGCGAAGCAAACTTCTGCAGACTGTACTTATATCCAAAACTGGAAAGAGCCTCTACAGATTCAGAAAAAATTTCCGGAACTTTCAGTATAACAATTGTGAAGCCCCAAAAGCTCTTCTGACCATTTTCATTCTCCAAATAAACCGGATTGCGCACTGCTATACCATATCCGCCCTGCTTCAGCTCCAATGGTCCCTGCATAATTACAGTGTCATTATCCCTCGCATAGCGCGAAATCTCTCCCCTGTCACTATCATTTATCAGATCAATCTTACTGGATTCATTACTCTCCTCTGGATATATTTCAGACACAACTCCATTCGGTGCTATCTGTATACTCTGAATCGAATCGTCCATCATATTTGCTGCAATATCATAAAACCTATTTATATTTCCATCACCACTTATGACAACCTGCTTTAAGCTATCGGTAACTCCTATTCCCTCCATAAGCTCGCCATATATACGCTCCGTATATGTCATCGCATTGAGCTTTGCATTTATCCTGTTCTGCTGTTCCTGACTCTTGCCGACTACATATATAGCGCCGATTAACGCACACATGCCCAATATAAATACCACTGCCGGAATAATGAATCTCTTTTTTAGCTTTTTCATTTGTATCACTTTCTAAAATCAATGTCTATCTGTTCTATATGATTTTAATATTATAGCTTTACGATAAGAAAATGTCTATAAATTTACTTAGTTCATATCAATATTTTTCAGTTGCTCACCCGCTCGAGGAGGCAAATACTTTCTACATGCGTCGTATGAGAAAACTGATCAAATGCCTGCCACTTCATGAGTTCATACTTCTCTTCACAGAGTATCTTCAAATCCCTTGCCAATGTTGCCGAATCGCAGCTCACATATACAATCCTCTCCGGTGACATCGCAAGCATTGTGTCCAGGCACTTCTCATCACAGCCCTTTCTTGGCGGGTCAACGACTATCACATCCGGGCGAAGCATATCTGTATGTCCGGTGGATGCTGTATCATCAGTGATATTCTCTTTTTTCTTTGCATTCTCATAAAACTGTGGCAGCACCTCCTCAGCCTTTCCTACGAAAAACTGCGCATTTGTGATGCCATTGAGCTTCGCATTGTTTTTGGCATCCTCGATTGCCTGAGGCACTATTTCCACTCCGTACACCTGCTTTGCCTTCTGTGACAAAAAGAGCGATATGGTACCGATACCGCAGTAGAGATCCCAGACATTTTCATTTCCTGTGAGCCCTGCAAATGCAAGTGCCGTGCTGTAAAGCTTTTCTGTCTGCTTCGGGTTTACCTGATAGAACGACTGTGGCGAAATCTGATATGTGATGCCTGTCCCCTGTGGTGTGAAATCAGGGTAAGAAAGCAGATGGATGGTGTCCTCAATATATGGTCTGCCCCATATGCAGACTGTCTTTTTGCCGAGGATGACATTTGTGTTTTCCTTGTTGATATTGTAAGAAATCGAAGTCATTCCATCGATTTTTGAGAGTCTTTCGCACAGTATATCTGCTGCATTCCCGGCTCGGCGTTTTGCTTCAAGACTGTCCCCATTTATCACAAGACACACCATAATCTGCTTTGATGTAAATCCATATCTGATAAGCACATGGCGCACGAGCCCTTTGTGTGTGTTCTCGTCATACGGCGTGATGCCACACTCATTCATCCATTCCTTTATGATATCCAGTATCTCTTTGTTTTGCGGCACCCCAAGCCTGCAGTCCTCAACTGGGATGATATTGTGGCTTCGCGATGCATAAAAGCCTGTCACTATATTGCCATCCCTGTCATATCCCACCGGAAACTGTGCCTTGTTGCGGTAGCGATATGGATTGTCTGCGCCAACAGGCGGCTGCATTTTACTGTCCAGCTTTGCCTCGGAAAATCCACCTATACGCATGAGATTGTTGCGCACCTTATTATTTTTAAATTCAAGCTGCTTTTCATAAGAGAGCGCCTGTATCTGGCAGCCGCCACACCTCTTGTGCAGCTCACATTGCGGCTCAACGCGAAAAGTGGAAGGGGTCTTAATCTCTTCCACTCTTGCGTAGCCATAGTTTTTCTTTAATTTTGTTGCGCGGGCTGTTATGACGTCACCAATCAGTGCATCCTTTACGAAAAAGGTCATGCCATCATAATGTCCGATACCCTCGCCATCTGTTCCCATATCTGTTATTTCAAGTTCAAATATGTCATTTTTTTTCATGCTTTTCTCTTCTTTATTTTATATATATAATTACTCTTTATAATGTTTGTATCCGGCGCAAGCTTTCACACCAAAAATCACACCATAGCTATATTTAATATCGTCCGCCTTTTTACACACTTGTTCTGCGGAAATTTGTCTCCATAAATCTGTTGTAGCCCTGCCACTTTGTATCGTTTTCAGGCACATTTACAAGCAGCTCCCTGAAGGTCTCCATCTTGGCATCTATGTTGTCTGCAAAGCTAAGTGCCAGTGCCTCGACAAGTGCCGGCTTTTTCGGAGAGCCAAACTCAAGCTCGCCGTGGTGGGCAAGTATGCAGTGCTTCAGCTCGTTTGCGAGCACTACCGGGAAGCCGTCGATGCTCTTAATCGCATCGCCTACCCACTCCGCACCAATCATGATATGTCCGAGGAGCTGACCAGCGTCTGTATAGTCATTCTCCGGGAAAGTAGAAAGCTCCTTTAATTTTCCGATATCATGGAAAATAGCTGCTGTAAGAAGCAGGTCACGGTTTAAAACCGGATACATTTTTGCAAAATAATCACAGTTCTTCGTCACACCGAGTGTATGCTCCAAAAGACCTCCTACAAAGCCGTGGTGCACGCTCTTTGCAGCTGAATGGAACTTGAAACGGCGCTCAAACTCCTTATTGTCAAAAAAGCTATGTAAGAGCTGTGACAGGTACGGATTCTTTACAGAGCCGATAAAGCCCATGAGTTCCTTATACATGACCTCGACATCCTTATCGCTGACCGGCAGATAATCCGCAGGGTCATATTCTCCCTCGTTCACCTTTCTCGCACGCTTTATGGAACACTGCAAATTGCCCTGAAAGCTTGTGATATCACCGGTTATGGCTATGTAATCCATTGCATCAAATTCCTCAATGCCTACTGAGCCCACATCCCATATCTTGGCATCCAGCGTGCCTGTCTTATCCTGCAGGATAACATTGTCATAAGGCTTTCCGCTTTTGGTCATGGCTGTCTGCTTGCTCTTGCATAAAAAAATCTCATTGATTCTCTCTCCCTCGCGGAGAGTTGAAATATACTTCATATATCCTCCTAATTTCGGCTAATTCATCACTCCGATTTTCACCTGACAGGTAATCTCCGTGTAGCCGTTGCTTCCTTTTCTCTTTACTTTCAGATTGCAGGTATCCTCAGGCTTTTGCTTCATAAGCTGTGTGTTGTACGCGGACACATTCGACACCTCTGTATTGTTTACCGCAACTATCACATCTCCGCTTTGAAGCCCCGAGACAAATGCCGGTGAATCCATGGTAACCTGCTTTATATAAACACCCTTTGGGATGTTATATCTGTTTGCTATTTTTTCTGTAACTGTAGTACAGGTGATGCCTATGTACGGCACATCTGCGCCGCTCTCGAGCTTTTCAATGACAGGTGACAGGTCGCTTATGCTGACAGCCGTGAGCGTATTGTTTTCCTCCGCCGGATTGAAATCCTGCAGCGAAAGCCCTATGACCTGACCATCTGTATTAATCAGTATACCACTCTGTAACTTGTTGCTTGCGATATCTGTGGTGAGCACCGAGTAATTGTTGTCCTGCGCCGACAGCTCGTTGGTTGTTGACGTCACAAGACCTGTGAGAATGGCATAGTTTGCCTCAAGTGCAATGACAGATGCTCCTCTTGAAACAATATTTGAATTACCAAGCTCCGCAACCGCTATAGCCCTTATTGTGGTGTCGTCCAGAAGTGACTTATCCACGGAAATGATTGCTATACCTGTATTGCTGTCATACTTGACCAGCGCAGCATCAGCCATCATGTCATTTACAAAGGTTACACTAAGCTTATCCGCCTTATCCACTACATTTTTCTCTGTCAGAATGATTAGCTGCTTTCCATTGTCCCTCAGTATCACTCCCACTCCCTGACCCTCGGTCTCATAGGAATTATTGAAAATATCAGTGGCATCTGTCACACCCGTGACTCCTACTACAAATTTCGTGGCCGAAGTGCCCACTCTGTAGAGCTGGTTCTGCACTGCCTGATAATCTGCGAGTGTAGGCTGATAGGTCTGCGAAGACGGCTCCGAAGAAGTGCCGGACTCTGTGCTTTGTGTACCATTTTCACTATATGCATCACTGCTGTCATCTATGCCTGACTGCTGTGTAGCTGTCTGCACATCATTATTATTTTTTCCATCTGAAGCTTTTTTTGATTGTCTGTTGATAACCGGCAGAAATATAGCAAAAACAATGCTTGCAGCCACTGCAAATACCACTCCGCAGAGTGCTGCTGTGCCTGCTTTTTTTGCAAGTCTTTTTTTATTCAGCGGTTTATCCTTTATCTTTTCTCTGATAAATTGCTCCATATTGTCACCCTGATTAGATGTCTTTAGTTACTATCTTACATTATATTCTGAATTATATTGCGTTGCAACCATATTTTTTCTTTGAGTATGGGCTTTGAGTACGGGCTTGCGGCATGTACCCGCCGGACTGTTGCACTGCTCCCAACAGTGCGAATAGCGCAGTGGCTTAGATACTGTAGGATTATGCTCATAACACAGAAATGCCACGGCATGGATGCCGGGGCAAGGAGCTATCGAGCCATGGAAGGCGAGTAGCGACGGTTTCGTCATGTATAGAAAAAGTAAATGCATAATCCATACAGAATCTTAGTCACGCAGCGTAGCACCGTTGGGAGCAGTGCAGCAGTCCGGCGGGTACATGTCGCAAGCCCTTACTTTTTGGCTCGTTTAACAAACTGGTTTGTTATGTATTAAACTTTATGTTATCATCTTGTAATTATCATTTAATACATATTTATTATGGTTTTTTTGAAGATTTTCAGCTATAATATGATAAGCTATACAGTAAATATGAATTTAATATTCAACTACCGAAATATAAGGATATAGAAATGAATAAAAAAGTTTACAAAACATTGGAATATAACAAAATCCTCACCATGCTAAGCAGCTACGCAGCATGTGATGAGACAAAGAAGCGGTGTCTTTCGCTTGAGCCTATCACCGATTTATACGAAATCAGACATCTGCAGACCACCACTGCCGATGCACTAAGCCGCCTGTACAAGGACAGCGGAGTGTCCTTCGTTGGCATACACAATGTACATGCTTCCCTAAAGAGGCTTGATATCGGTGGTGCACTGAATACGACCGAGCTTCTTCGCATCTGCAGTCTTTTGGAGGTTGCAAAGCGCGTGAAGGCTTATGGCAGAAGCGCCATGGATAATGAAAAGCAGGATTCTCTCTCCGGTCTGTTTGCAGGGATTGAACCGGTTTCTGCGCTCTGCGATGAGATTAAGAGGTGCATTTTATCTGAGGAAGAGATTGCCGATGATGCGAGTCCTGAGCTTTTTAAGATAAGAAAGAGCATACGCGGCATGAACGACAGAATCCATGCGCAGCTCACCAAGCTCATGAACAACAGCACAACGAGGACATATCTGCAGGATGCGGTTGTGACCATGCGCGACGGCAGATATTGTCTGCCTGTAAAGGCTGAGGCTAAGGGCAATGTACCCGGCATGATGCACGACCAGTCATCTACCGGCTCTACCCTTTTTATCGAGCCGATGGCTGTCGTCAATTTGAATAACGAGCTCAAGGAGCTTTTCATAAAGGAGCAGGAGGAGATTGAAAAAATCCTTGCAGCGCTCAGCGACAAGGTTGCCATGAATGCGGCTGCTTTGGAGCAGGACTATGAGATTCTTTCAGAGCTTGACTTCATTTTTGCAAAGGCAAATCTGGCCAAATCATATAACGGTGTGGCACCGGAGTTCAACACCGAGGGGCATATCAATATCAGAAAGGGGCGTCATCCGCTTTTGGATGCTAAAAAGGTGGTCCCTATAGATGTACGGCTCGGCGAGGAATATAAGCAGCTCATCATCACCGGACCAAATACCGGCGGTAAAACGGTTTCACTAAAGACTGTCGGACTTTTGACTCTCATGGGTCAGTCAGGTCTTCACATTCCTGCGGCTGACAGGTCAAAGCTCGCCATCTTTGAGGATGTCTTTGCGGATATAGGCGATGAGCAGAGTATTGAGCAAAGTCTCAGTACCTTCTCGTCTCACATGACCAATATCGTAAAAATTCTTGAAAAAGCCGATGACAGAAGCCTTTGCCTGTTTGATGAGCTCTGCTCGGGAACCGACCCGACAGAGGGTGCGGCACTTGCCATCTCAATTTTAAACAGACTGCACCAGTATGGCGCCATCACCATGGCCACCACACACTACAGCGAGCTGAAGGTGTATGCGCTTTCCACAGACGGTGTGGAAAATGCCTGCTGTGAGTTCAATGTGGAGACTTTAAGCCCTACCTACCGCCTGTTAATCGGTATTCCTGGAAAGAGTAACGCATTTGCAATCTCATCAAAGCTTGGTCTGGACGAAAACATCATCGAGGATGCAAAAAGCAGAATTAATGATAACGACCTTGATTTTGAGGATCTGATTGCAAGCCTCGAGTCACAGCGACAGACTATCGAAAAGGAACAGCTTGAAATCAACAGCTACAAGGCCGAGATTGAAAAGCTCAAGAAACAGCTCGAAGAGAAAAATGAGCGCATAGACAAGAGCAAAGACAAGATTTTACGCGAGGCAAATGAGGAAGCCTACAAGATACTGCAGGATGCAAAGGAACTTGCCGACAAAACCATCCGCAATTTCAACAAATACGGACAGGGGCAGGCTCCTATGAGCCAGATGGAAAAGGAGCGCTCTGCCCTTCGTGACAAGATGAATGACAAGGAAAAGAAGCTGTCAGACATCAAGAAAAACACTGCCAAGGCAAATCACAAGGCGCCTAAGAAGCTGCGCATCGGTGATTCTGTGCTTGTGCTCTCTCTCAATCTGAAGGGAACTGTCCACACTCTGCCAAATGCCAAGGGCGATTTGTATGTGCAGATGGGTATACTGCGCTCGCTGGTTAATATTAATGACCTCGTGCTCTTAAACGACGATGTATCTCCTGCCAAGAAGTACGGCGGCAGCGGAAGCAAGATAAAGATGAGCAAATCGCTGTCAGTTTCATCAGAAATCAACCTGATAGGAAAGACTACGGATGAGGCACTTGCTCTCTTGGATAAATACTTAGACGACGCATATATCGCTCATCTTTCATCAGTGCGCATTGTCCACGGAAAAGGCACCGGTGCACTGCGAAAGGCTGTGCATGGACTTTTGAAGAGGACAAAAACTATTGCGGAATACCATCTCGGTGAGTTTGGTGAGGGCGATGCCGGAGTAACCATCGCAACCTTTAAATAACGACAATTTACTTTTACGGAATATAAATAATTTTTAAGAAGGAGATTAGAAATGGCTGTTAAACAGAAAATACTGATAGTAGACGACGACAACAATATAGCAGAACTTATATCTCTATATCTGACCAAGGAATGCTATGACACCAAAATCGTAAATGACGGTGAGCAGGCTCTTATCGCGTTTGAGCACTACAAGCCAAACATGCTTCTTTTGGACCTCATGCTTCCGGGCATAGACGGCTATCAGGTATGCCGTGAGATACGTGCAAAGTCCGATGTGCCGATTATCATGCTCTCCGCAAAGGGCGAGGTATTTGACAAGGTTTTAGGCCTGGAGCTTGGCGCCGACGACTATATACTCAAGCCCTTTGACTCAAAGGAGCTTGTGGCAAGAGTCAAGGCCGTGCTCAGACGCTTCCAGCCTGCAAAGCCGGAGGCCTATGCTTCCGTAGATATCAAGTGTGTGGAGTACCCGGGGCTTATTGTAAATCTGTCCAACTACTCTGTCACTTATGACGGACAGCAGATTGATATGCCGCCAAAGGAGCTTGAGCTTTTATATTTTCTTGCCTCATCTCCAAATCAGGTGTTTACAAGGGAGCAGCTTCTGGACAACATATGGGGCTATGAATATGTCGGCGACACCCGCACTGTCGACGTGCATGTAAAGCGTCTCCGCGAGAAAATCAAGGACAAGCCAACCTGGCGCATCGCAACTGTCTGGGGCATCGGATACAAGTTTGAGGTAAAATAAATAATGAAGCATACCATATACACTAAGCTGTTAATCAGCTATCTGATTTACGGTGTCATCGCTTTTTTCATTATATGCACCTTTACACAGCATCTCACCACAGACTATATCGAAAAGCAGGAGGCTTCCAATCTCTACAGGGAAGCATCCATCATTGCAGGTGATTACGCCGCCGAATACTTTGGCTCATCCATGTCGCTTAGCGATTTCCAGAATCACATGAAAATCGTAGCCGACTATATGGATGCCGAGGTATGGGTTGTCAGCCCTGACGGTGAGCTGCTCATGAACTCAGATGATCCGTCAATAGGCATTGATACCCAAAATGACAGTTCTAAGCCTGTAGTGATAAATGGCTTTGATGTCACCGATTTTGGCAGCGACAACTATATGATTGGAGATTTTTACGGCTCCTTCAAGCATAAGATGCTGTCCGTATTTTCCCCGGTAAATGTCTCGTACCAGAATATCGGCTACATAGTCATTCACAAGACAATGAGCCATATCACGGCAGGTGTAAACGGTTTTATGAATATCTCCTTTTACACTGTAGCGCTCATTTTTGCAGTGGCATTTATTCTTCTTGTCATGCTGAGCCGCTCTATTTACCGGCCAATCACACGAATCACAAAGACCGCAAAGAAGTATGCAAAGGGTGATTTCACTGCCCAGATTGATGTACATTCCAATGACGAAATTGGCTATCTGGCAAACACACTAAACTACATGGCAACGGAGCTTGATACGCTTGAGGAGGATCAGCGCAAGTTTGTTTCCAACGTGTCACACGACTTCCGCTCCCCTCTTACCTCGATAAAGGGCTACGTGGAGGCCATGCTGGACGGAACCATTCCTGTTGAGATGCAGGATAAGTATTTAAACATCATCCTTTTTGAGACCGAGAGGCTTAATAAGCTCACCAAGAGTCTTATTGATCTGAACCAGTTCGGTCATCACGGCATACACTTAGATATTGCTGATTTTGACATCAATACAATGATCCGCACGACAATCCTCACCTTCGAGGGTAAATGCAGTGAAAAGGGCTTAAGCTTTGACCTGCTGCTTACCGGAAAAGAGCTTTTCGTGCGCGGTGATATGGTCAAAATCCAGCAGATTCTTTACAACCTGATAGACAACGCTGTGAAGTTTTCAAATAATGATTCGAGTATCAAGATTGAGACGAGTATCAGAAATGAAAAGGTGTTTATATCAGTAAAGGATCACGGTATCGGTATACCAAAGGACAGCCTTTCAAAGATCTGGGAGCGCTTCTACAAGAGTGATTTATCCCGCGGAAAGGATAAGCGCGGTACGGGACTTGGCCTGTCTATAGTTAAAGAAATCGTGCAGGCGCATGGTGAGAATATAAATGTGATAAGCACTGAGGGTGTGGGAACTGAGTTTATATTTACGCTGCCGCTCAGCAAAAAAGAAGGGTGAGGCGCAGCTCATCATATGATAGGTGTGGTGGGCGCCTCGCTTTTTAGGTTGTGACGCTGCCGGCATAGCACACAGTATATTCCTCAGAAAAATGTGAAGTCAGCCGCGGTTGTTTTTCCGGACAGATTATGGTTTTATTTACATTTTCTTTCTTTTTTACTTTATGGAACTCCGCGGCAGTTCACATTTTTCTTCGGAACACACCGTGTACTCTCCGGCTAATTCAGGTTTACGAGCGATGTGCTTTGCTGCCTTGCATTCTGGCAGTGCCGGACTTATTTCACTGGCGTGAAATTTTGTCCGGCACTTTTTTCTTCTTAAAATTTAAAGCTCATTTCACTTATGCGAAATGAGCTTATTTAATAGTTATATATTGTTTATAAATATTCTGAGCCGCCTTGAAAACACAAGAAAAACTGATTTTAAATAATTACGCTTATATCATATTTACGGTTCATATTTGCTGCCAGCCGGGTCGGTTACTGTGTAGTCGCCGCCGGATATGTCGGCTGTAGTTTCAAAGTCTGTGATGTCCTGATTTACGATACCATCGAACAGGTCATATGTGAAGGTGTAGCCCTGTGCCGATACTGCTTTGACATATATTTTGATATTGCTTGCGGCTGTGACAGGGATTAAGTCTTCGATTTTGACTGTGCCTTCGAGGCTATGGAGCTTACCGTCGTCCTCTTTTGAGGCATCAGAGGTATCATTTTCCGTGTCATTCTTTGAGCCATCTTTTTTGGCATCATCCTTCCGACTTAAGGCGGATGTGATGGAGTCTGTGTCTGCAGAGTCTGCACTGTCTGTGCCGTTTTCTGCCAACAGCTGTCGGATATCGTATGTCTTTAGCTCTGTATCTGAGCTTGCAACTACGAGCTGCACACTGTTAAAGTCAAAGTAATCATTTCCCATGACCGCTACATCTACATCTGTGCCAAGCTTTATGCTGCCATTGTCAAAGGTTGGTTTATTGGCAAGTATGCCGGATGCTACATTTTTGAACACTGATGTCACACCTTCAAACTCATCGAGCACCTCTGTGCTTCTCTTATTTCCGTCAACAAACAGAAATGTCACATTGCCTGCATAGTCCTCAGACAGTGGAAGGGTGGCCTCACCCGTATACTTGATGCCGTTTAGCTCGAGCGGTATCTCGTTTGTACCGAAAAATACACTGGTTTTTGTATCCTCTGTGTACTCCTTTGGCACCACCGAGACAGAGACTGTGTATGTCATATCGGTAAAATCTGCACTTTTTAAGGAAATATCCCAGTCTGTTATGAGGCTGGCCTCCTCCTCAAGAGTGGACTTGATATCATCCTGCATGGTCTGCACATCAGAAAGTATCACCGATGTGTTGTCTGAGGTGTATGACATCTGTGTCTCGAGCTTTTTTATCCTGTTATTAAGCAATACTGCCCCCGCAATAAGTGCGGCGAGCAGTATTATGGTAATCGCATTGAAAATATTTTTTTTCAAATTCATATTATAGTGTTATTCCTCATCTTCCTCTGCAGCTACAGCTATTCCAAGCTCCTCAAGCTGCTTTGGATCTACAGTTCCGGGTGCCTCTGACATGAGGTCCGAAGCGTCCTTTACCTTAGGGAATGCAATAACCTCCTTGATATTGTCTGTATGCAGCATATGCATGCAGATACGGTCAACACCGAAGGCAAGTCCTGCGTGTGGCGGTACACCATATGAGAATGCATCAAGCAGGAATCCAAACTGCTCATGTGCACGCTCCTTTGTGAAGCCAAGCACCTCAAACATCTTCTCCTGAATGTCATCCTGATGGATACGCACTGAGCCTCCACCGAGCTCTGTACCATTGAGTACGATATCATATGCCTTTGCACGAACTGCGCCCGGATCTGAGTCTATCTTGTCCCAATCCTCCTCCATAGGCATAGTGAATGGATGATGCATTGCCATAAATCTGTTTTCCTCATCAGACCACTCAAGGAGTGGGAACTCTGTTACCCAGAGGAAATTGTACTTGTTCTCATCAATCAGGCCAAGCTCAGCTCCGAGCATGAGACGAAGCGCTCCAAGTACATTCCATACGATTTTATTCTTGTCTGCTGCGAAAAGGAGTAAATCTCCCGGCTTTCCGTTCATCTTTGCAACAAGTGCATCAAGCTCAGCTTCTGTCATAAACTTGGCAAATGATGACTTGTATGTGCCATCCTCATTGATGCACAGATAAGCAAGTCCCTTTGCTCCACAGCCCTTTGCATGCTCTACAAGCTTGTCAATCTTCTTACGAGGCATCTTTGCCTGTCCCTCTACATTGATACCGCGGACAGAGCCACCGTTTTCAAGAGCTCCTGTGAATACTCCAAAGCCACAGTCCTTTACCACATCTGAAACATCGCAAAGCTCCATACCAAAGCGTGTATCAGGCTTGTCAGAACCAAATCTGTCCATAGCCTCCTGCCAAGGCATACGCTTAAACGGAATCTCAACATCCACATTTATGACCTCTTTAAAAAGGTGCTTTAACAGTCTCTCATTTACCTCGATTACATCATCGATATCTACGAATGAAAGCTCCATATCGGCCTGTGTAAACTCAGGCTGTCTGTCTGCACGCAGATCCTCATCACGGAAGCATCGTGCAATCTGGAAATATCTGTCATAGCCTGAAGCCATCAGAAGCTGCTTAAAGAGCTGTGGTGACTGTGGAAGCGCATAAAAATGTCCGTGGTGTATACGGCTTGGCACGAGATAATCTCTGGCGCCCTCCGGTGTAGACTTGCAAAGGATTGGTGTCTCTATCTCCAAAAATCCCTCGTTTGCCATAAAGTCACGCATCACGCGAAGCACATTGCTTCTGAGCATGAGATTTCTCTGGATATCAGGACGGCGAAGATCCAGATAACGGTATTTAAGTCTGATGTCCTCGCTGGTCTTTGAATTCTCCTCAATCTGGAATGGAGGTGTCTGTGCCTCTGAAAGCACTCTGATTGATGTAGCGATAACCTCGATATCACCTGTCTTTAAGTTCTCATTGACAGCAGCTGTTCTCTTCTGGACAGTTCCCTCAACTGCAATGACGAACTCACTTCTTAAGGTGCCTGCCTTTTCAAAGCCCTCTGCACCTACATTTTCCTCACCGAATACTATCTGAAGTATTCCGCTTCTGTCTCTTAAATCTACGAAAATGAGACTTCCTAAATTTCTTCTCTTCTGTACCCAGCCCATGACGGTGACCTTCTCACCGATATTGGCATTTGATACCTCTGTACATCTATGGCTTCTATGTAAGCCCTGCATTGATTCTGCCATTTTATACTCCTTATATTTCTACTATATATTTATTCTAATAACTGTTTGGTACCGCTGCTACACAGCTAATCTGCTGCTTATCAGATTCCTATCTGTTAAAGAACTCCACAAACTCCTCGTAGCCCTCTTTCATAAGCTGCTCCTTCTGGAATTTCTTGTTCTTGTTCATGCGCACAACAAGCACCTGCTGTCCGTTTGCTCTTGCGTCCTTTGCCTGGTTCATGACATCAACAAGCTTGTCTGCCGGATATTTCTTCTCAACCAGATAAGCCACCTTCTTTGGACTCTCAGGAATCTTGAAGCCGCTCTCCATGAGAAGCAGGATAATTCTCTCAAAACCGATTGAAAAACCACAGGCAGGTACATCATTTCCGGTGAACTTTCCAATCATCTTGTCATATCGTCCGCCACCGCCACAGGCTGCGCCAAGCTCAGGCATTGATATCTCAAAAATAGTTCCTGTGTAGTAGCTCATTCCACGAACAAGTGTAGGGTCAAATACGAGCTCAAACTTTGCTCCCTTTGTGGCATTAACAGCAGTAGCTATCTCTGTCATATTTGTAACCACTTCTTCGTCTAAATATTCACCGAGCTTTTCTGAAAGTATATTTACACCCTCAGTGACATCCCTTGTCTGCTCCAAAAGCTTGAACAGATCAAGATATTTGTCTATATTTTCCTGCGGGTAGCCATCCTGTGCAAGCTCACTTGCAACACCTTCCACTCCTATCTTGTCCATCTTATCGAGTGTGATAAATACGCTGTCGTAGTCCTCCTCAGCGAAACCACTGTAAGCAGCCATTGCCTTTAGGATTCTTCTCTCGTTGATTCTTATCTCAAAGTTCTCGAAACCGAGTCTTCCGATTGTGGTAGTGGTTGCTGTAATCAGCTCTATCTCTGCCAGATTGCTTGGCTCGCCGAGTATATCTATATCACACTGTGTAAACTGTCTGTAGCGGCCTCTCTGAGGTCTGTCTGCTCTCCACACACTGCCCATCTGAAGTGCCTTAAACGGCGATGGCAGGTTGTTGGCATTGTTTGAATAATATCTTGAAAGTGGCACTGTAAGGTCATAGCGCATTCCAAAGTCTACTACATCCGACTCTTCCTTTGCTGTCTCCAGATTCAGCTTCTCGCCTCTCTTCATTACCTTGAAGATCAGCTTCTCATTTTCTCCGCCCTGCTTGCTTGTGAGATTTGCTATATTCTCCATGCATGGTGTCTCTATCGGTGTAAATCCGAAGCTTCTATATGTATCCTTGATCACGCTTGTCACATAATCACGGATTTCCATCTCTGCAGGTAGTATATCCTTCATGCCGTTGACCGGCTTTTTGCTCAGTGCCATTTGGTTTCCTCCATCTATATTAAAATATTGAATTCATTAGCTATTCTATTATACTTTTCGGTTTTGCAATCGTCAAGGGTTACAGGGGATTTTGCTGTATGTGCTACAGGACGGACTGTAAGCCACGGCACCGCCAGGGCACACACATATGCTTTGCTTTCGCTACGCTTTGCCGCTAAGATACTGTACGGATTATGCTTTTTATTCTTCTATGCTTGACGAAACCGTCGAAACGCGCCTTCCATGGCGCGGTTCTCCTTGACTTGCCCTCCATGGCAAGTCATTTCTGTGCTTCATGTGCATAATCCTACAGTATCTAAGCGGCTTCGCTATCCGCTCAATCAAATGCATATGCGTGCGCCCTGGCGGTGCCGTGACTTGCAGCCCTTACTCTGTGACAGTATTTTCATATACCTGGTTACTTTCAAGTTACTTCAATAAACCTTGTGAACTGCAGAAATAACGTACATCTGCCGTGAAAGGTTACAAATGCTAATGTGCTTCTACTGTGGAAAATTTCAGATGCTAATGTGTATCTACTGTGGTGGATTGCAGATGCTAACGCACATCTACTGCGGCGGATTACAAATGCTAATGCACATCTACTGTGGCGGATTGCAAATGCTAATGCACATCTATTGTGGTGGATTGCAGATGCCGCACGGAGACAAGCCCATGGATTTTGCTTCTTCAAGCGTTACCTCTGTGTCACTCTTTTTCAAAGTCCGACAGCCCGCACGGTGATATTTCTTGCCGGTTGCAGTGATATGAACCATCGTCTCGCTGTTTGAAGAATCTGCAGCGCTATTTTCTGCTGCTGAGCTGTCTGAGCCTGATGATGCACTTCCTGTTGTACTGCCTGAAGAGCCGGATTCTCCTGCCCCGCTTCCAGCGCTGCTCTGCGAGTCTTCATTCTGCGGTGTATCCCTCTGAGCTCTCTGCTGCGGAGTGGTGCCATCCAGCCAGCTGTCACCATTCTCATAGTTTATTCCGACTCCGGGCTGCACATTATAGCAATAGACATTAAAAAGTATGCCGCCACCGTTATCCTCAACCGACTTTGCCTCTATGAGAACGCCGTTTGCAACTAGATTGCTGCCCGAGAACATCGGAGTCACTCTGTAAAGCACATGATTTCCTGTATTGTTTACATAATCCGCTACCAGATTTTCAAACGGAAGCATCCCCTCCACATTCAGGTATCTCGTGCCGGTAATAAGGTTCTTCGGATTGGCATTCTCCCCGGCAAGCTGATAGCCAATAAGATGACATCGATTATATAAATACCTGTCCTTTATCACATCATACTTCACCGTATGCCAGCCTGATGGCTTTATCATGCCTATCTTGCCACGCTCCTCAGTCGGCATGATATCCTTACAGATATTGGCATAAGCCACACCGCATCTGCCAAGTGAATCCAAATCACTGTAATTTTCAAAAGCAGTGGTAGTCATATCGCTGTCCGTAAAAAAAGGCTCATTATTGTTGACAGCCACGTATGCCTTGCCATCATATGCAGGAATCGCATCGAGGGAAACGTATGAATTGTTATTTACCAGATCCTCCTGTGGCTTCCCTGCATCCGCCTGTCCTGTACCGTTAGCACCTGAATCAGCTTCCGCCGGGTCACTTCCACTCTGTGCACCATCTGCGTTATCCTTGCTGCCTAAAGCACCGGAAGAATCCTCCCCTGCCACTACAGCTCCTGCGGCATGCCCGGCACCTTCAGTGCCGGATAAATCAGCGGAGGCACAGCCTGTAAAAATTGTAGCAATTGCAAGTAATTCACATAATGTAATTGCAGCTGTTTTCCTTAACTTTAGCCATATGTTCATATAAAATCACTCTTTCTATCAATCGATTGATATTGGATTTTCCCTAATTACAATAAATTAAATGAATACTTAAATTACTAAACCTAATATACTTTTATTTCCTCGCTTCATTTATTATAGCAAACGTTTGTTTGTTTTTCAACCCTTGCTGTAAAGCTATACATTCCCCACTATTTGGACAGTTACTGTTCACACCTAACAGTATGACCAGCGACGCTCTCCTAGGTGGATTACCACCACAGCGTAAGGGCCGTAAGCCCCGCCCGGCGTGGTGCACACGGACTCTCGTGAGAGCGCATAGCGAAGCTGTTTAGATACTGTAGGATTATGCCCATGAAGCACAGAAATCCGCAGCCATGGACGGCTGGGGAAGGCGTTATGCGCCACGGACGGCGCATAAAAGCCGGTTTCGTCGAGCATTGAAAACCCAAAAGCATAATCCGTACAGTATCTTAACAGCGCAGCGTAGCGAAAACGAGAGTCCGTGTGCACCACGACTGGGCGGAGCTTACGGCCCGAACTCAAAAAAGCCACCCCAGGCATAACACCCGGTGTGGCTTTTAATCATGTATTATGAAATTATTTGAATCACCTAATGTGAATCAGCACTGCTATATTGCTGAACAAATCTACTCGCAAAGCTTAGAAAACTCATCCGCAACAAACTGAACCTTGGTTCCGATAATAACCTGAACAGAATTCTTACCAGGCTTCATAACGCCTGCAACACCTGCAGATTTAATCTTCTTGTCATCAACCTGAGTGATATCCTTAACCTCAAGTCTAAGTCTTGTGATGCAGTTATCAATGCTTGCAATATTGTCTTTGCCACCGCAGCCCTCAAGAATAGTCTTTGCAACTGCTGTGTAGTCATTGTTAGTAAGCACTGCCTTCTTCTCTGCCTCGACATCATCGTCCTCTCTACCAGGGGTCTTAAGATCCCATTTCTTGATAGCGAAATAGAATACAATGTAGAATACGATAAAAGCTGCGATTCCAAGAGGAATGATGAGCCATGTCCTTGCTGCAGCCGGAAGTGAAGATGAGAATAATAAATCCATCGCGCCGGCTGAGAATGAGAAGCCTGCTCTAAATCCAAGAGCTACTGTAATCATTGTGAAAATACCATAAAGTAAAGCATAAATCACATAGAGAACAGGAGCAAGGAACATAAATGCAAACTCGAAAGGCTCTGTAACACCACAGATGAATGCACAGATAGCTGCAGAAGCAAGGATACCGATGGCAGCCTTTTTCTTAGCAGGCTTTGCACACTTAACCATGGCAAGTGCTGCACCAGGAATACCAAACATCATACATGGGAAGAAACCTGACATGTACATTCCGAGGCTCCATGAAACATCCTTTGATGTCTCGCCTGCCCAGAAATGAGAGAGGTCTCCAAGTCCGATAGTATCGAACCAGAATACGTTGTTTAATGCGTGGTGTAATCCTGTAGGAATTAACAGACGATTCAGGAATGCATAGATACCTGCGCCGACTACGTCAAAACCAACGATTGCTTTACCGATAGCTACAAGAGCACCGAAAAGTAATGGCCATACAAACAGTAATACTACAGATACAAGGATTGAAACAACACCTGCGATAATTGCTACGCAACGCTTGCCGCTGAAGAATGACAGCCAGTCAGGAAGCTTTGTATCCTTAAATCTGTTGTAACACAAAGAACCAATAACACCGGCTAAGATACCGATAAATGGGTTTGCAATCTTGTCGAATGCAAGTGTCTTTGTAGCGCTGTCAGCGATAGATGGCATGATTTTTGTAACAAAGTCTGTAGACAGGAGTGTTGTCATCATCAGCCATGAAGCTAAAGCTGCAATACCGCCGGTACCGTCGTTCTTTTCCGACATACCGACACCAACGCCGATTACAAAAAGGATGGCCATGTTGTCAATCAAAGCGCCCCCTGCTTTAACTAAAAACAGACCTATTAAATTACGTACACCCTCGATGTCACCACCCTGCATGGTTGCAGGACATAAATAATATCCAATACCCATGAGGATACCACAGATAGGAAGTACTGCTACGGGAAGCATTAAAGCTTTACCCAGTTTTTGAAGAAATTTCATAAATTTCCCCTCCTTTACATTATGTATACTAAACTGGAGATACTCCAATAAAGTTCGTTATTATTATATAATTATATTCAAATCTACGCGAGACTTAAAATCTCATCACCGGCGGATACATTCCCCTCTTTGAGTATCTTTATCTCACTATAATCAGCAGTGTTGCCAATTAAAACCGGAGTAATGACATTAAGATCTGCTGCCTTAATCTGCTCCAGGTCAGCCTCCATCAAAAGGTCACCCTTCTTCACCTGATCACCAACGGAAATATGTGATTTAAAAGGAGCACCCTTTAGTATCACTGTATCCAGACCAATGTGCAAAAGCAACTCGACTCCCTGAGTGGTCGTCATGGTAAAAGCATGCAACGTATCAAATACAGCTGTCACCTCACCATCCGCCGGAGCGTAAAACCTGCCCTCAGAAGGAATCACGGCCACACCGTCTCCCAATATCTTCTCAGAAAAAGTAGGATCCGGAACCTCTGTAATAGGAACCACTCTGCCGTTGCACGGAGAACAGATCACCTTTCCCTTTGACTTATTCTTAAAAAAACCTAACATGATATCTCCTTTCCGTCGATATACACACTCACAATATCCAAATCATCATTGAGAAGCACAAAATCTGCTCTCTTTCCTGCAGAAATGCTGCCTGCTTCATCATAGATGCCAATCTCCTTAGCCGGATTGGCTGTAGCACACATAATAGCCTCCTCAAGCGGAATACCTGCCTGCCTTACTGTGAAACGCATACAATCCATCAGATTGGTTGCCGAGCCTGCAATTGTCCCATCATGGAGTGTAGCAAGCGGACCTCTGACCGTCACTGCCTGTCCACCGAGTGTATACTCGCCATCCTCAAGCCCTGTGGCTCTCATGCTGTCACTTATTAAAATCATGCGCTCAGCCCCAAACATGGCAAATGTCGCCCTGATAACCGACGGATGAATATGCACTCCGTCACAAATGAGCTCTGCATGACACTTTTCTGAATCTCTCACAGCCCCGATAACTCCCGGATTTCTGTGATGAAGCGGTGGCATCGCATTATACAAATGTGTGGCATGGCTTGCACCATGCTCAACAGCCTCTACTGCGGTGTCATAATCAGCCGCTGTGTGTGCTATTGAAACCACAACACTTCCTCTTACCCTGTCTATAAAATCAATCGCCCCCGGCTCCTCCGGAGCAATATCTACAAGCTTTATCAAGCCATGGGCCGCATCCTGAAGCTCACAGAAATAATCATAATCACATCGCATGATATTCTCTGCCGCCTGTGCGCCCTTTTTAGAAGGACTGATAAAAGGTCCCTCCATATTGATACCTACAAGATGTGCACCACCATGATAATTATAATCACCGGCATTTTTCATGACACTCAAAAGCTCATCCCTTTGAATGGTCATAGTAGCCGGACACACGCTCGTCACTCCGATAGAAGCCTCGTATGCTGTAATCACATCAAGCGCCTCTGTGGTGCCGTCACACATATCAGCTCCCTTGCATCCATGAAAATGAATATCCACAAGACCCGGTATCATGATAAGACCTGATGCATCTATAATCTCCTGCTGTGTGCTGTCAGCAGCCGCATCCGTGTCAGCTGTTCTCTCCAAAACACTGTCAAAACGGCCATCCTTAACGACAACATCACCTTGCATAAAGCTGCCATCCTCTGTAAATACCCTTGCATTTTTTATTAACATATACATGTACCTTCTCAACTAAAAAACATCTACAAGCAACTCAGTGCAGCCTCATCCGCTACAAGCGTAACATCATTGTGCAGCTGCAATACAGAAGCCGGCACCTGTGGTGTAATCGGTCCAAAGAAAGCCTTGTGCACAATCTCAGCCTTATCCTCACCACTTGCAACAATAAGAATCTTCTTAGCCTGCATGATGGTCTTGATGCCCATTGTATAAGCCTGCTTCGGAACATCATCAGCCGATGCAAAGAAGCGCTTATTGGCCTCAATAGTAGACTCTGTCAGATTCACACAGTGTACCTGCTTGTCAAAAGACTCGCCCGGCTCATTAAAACCGATATGACCATTGTGCCCGATACCAAGAAGCTGTAAATCAACACCGCCAAGAGACTGAATCAGCTCTGTATAGCGCTTGCACTCCTTCTGTGAATCCGGCTCCATGCCGTTTGGCAGGTGAGTATTCTCAACCGGAATATTCACATGATCAAACAAATTCTGATGCATAAAATAATAGTAGCTCTGGTCATTCTCACGGCTTAGTCCCTTGTACTCATCAAGATTCACCGTCATAACCTCTGAGAAGTCCAAATCCCCCTTCTTGAACCACTCAACGAGCTGCTTATACAAGCCGATAGGTGTAGAGCCTGTAGCCAGTCCCAATACACAATTAGGCTTCATAATCACCTGTGCCGATACGATATTTGCAGCCTTTCTGCTCATATCTGCATAATCCTTAGCATGATATATTCTCATGAAAAATCCCCCCAATTCGCAAAATATAACCAATACTATCTGCACAACCTTCAAATGTGCTGTTTGATTACATATATGCATTTTACCTCGTATAGGACATTTTGTCCAGTACTTTTTGTCATATTTTGCATATTTTATAAAAAAAATATTAAATTTTAATGCGGTGAAGTGGTAAAATTGCATAAAAATCTATTCTTCTTTACATGTTACTTATTTCGTTATATCTTCAATATCATTCGGTCTGATAATATAATTTTTGAATTTTTCAAATACTGTTACATCAATGTCCAAAGCTCCTATTACAGCCGGAACTCCTGTCTCTAAAGCCATAGCAATAGTACTACATGGCTCAAAATAATCTGACACATCACGAACTATTAATTGTGCTTCAAACTCCGGAGACTGCAATTTCACATTATCAGCCACTTCCAGATATGCAATAACGCTTTCCAAATAATCATTTTTATAATGAGTCATTTCCTCAAGCATTCTGGTAATTGACAAATGAGTCACATACACATAATCAAAATTTAATAAATAATCCAATTTTTCGGATATCGCAAGTAAATACAAGCCCCATGCATCAATGGCTATTGTTCTTTGTATCTTAGTTTCTAAACGTTTTACAATATCCGCTACTGAAACATGCCATATTTCCTGCTTATAATGTTGTAATGCAACGTTCGCATTTTTACAATTCATACCATTCCATTCCGATTCCATATGTGGTGGAAGTCTGCGTTGCCAAATCAAGAATTGTGCTCCTTCTCTTGTCAGATAGGGTATCTTTCCAAATATTCCAAAATAAGGATTGTCCTTGCTAAAATGTTCCCATGCATGTTTACTATCCAGATTACACATATATACAATCAATATAATACGATGAAATTCTTCCTTCGGAATCAGTCCCTGCTCTACAAATACCCTACGCTCCTCCTCAAATTGTTCCGGATTGTTAAAACAATTTGTATAAAACATCAATTCGTGTTCACAAAAAGTCTTGATATTTTCATCTTTCATATCAGCCTTATGCTCTAGATAAAAACGCAGTGCATATTTAACATCTCTTGCGTAATTCAGAATATACATGATATATGCCCTATAACTATACTCCGGTTCTGATTCCACATATTCCATATGATTGCAAAACAAATCTTCAAACAATGCATCAGCTTTATCTAACATCATATTGCGCTTATAAAACTGAAGCAGCTCCTGCCATGTAATAAAAGACGGAGTTCTCTCATAACTTTCTATAAATTTTTTCTCAGCAACTTCAATGCTATGTGTATTTTCATATAAAAAGTTTTCAAATGTCATGACCAATTTTTGATCACCATTTTCTCTTATAAACGCTATATGCATATTCATCTTTGTGGCAACATTCCATCCAAAATTCTTCCTACCATGCCCATATAGATTTAACAGTAAAGATACTACTGATATTCTCTCTCTTTCATCTATTTTAGGTAAATTTGTTTCAGTATTCTCAATAACACCATATAACTCTCCCTCCAGTTCAGGCGGGCATCCCTGCCCAAGGCGTAATAGCATATCAAGTGTATTGAGTATCCTACTTTCATCTGCAAGTGTACTAAATAGAATTCGGTCCTCTTCCTCAAGATAAGGAAACTGTGTTAAATCAATGTTTCCTGACTGGCATACTATCATTGCATATTTTTTCTCAAAATCTCGCCCTTCCTTGTTATCATTCATTACTAAATTGCTCATCAGATAAGGATAAATCGTTAATATTCTATAATTATCCTGTTGAAAATAAAAAGTATTAAAAATCACTCCACCTTCACGCTTCATCATTACCGAGCGATATAGTTCATCGGCTTTATCCCACAGAATCAAGAAACATTCTCTCGCCTTGTACAAGGCTGCACGGTCAATTTTCATCATATCTACCGTATTATCTTCCCTTAAGGCATTTTCTATTGAGAAAAAGTAATATGCACATCCTAATGTCTCCAATACCGCATGATCCATTCCCAAGCGATATGCTCTATTCAAGCATCTTATTGATTTCGTATACTCATGATAGTGTTCGCCATAGGTATATCCAAGCATCTGATATATCAAAGTCTTCATATCTGCATCTTTACATTCAATAATCAAACTCTCTCTTTCATCTAAAAATATCCCTATTGTTTCGTCTACAGGTGCATTTTCCTCGTATGCCCTGCAAAGGCTCAAATATACTCTTGCAAGTATATGCACCTCATCAGTTTCATTACTATCTTCTAGAATTTTCTTTGCATATGTTGCTGTCTCCTTGAAATTCCTGTTACCAAAATTCAACGTAAGCCATCTAATAGGATCATGTTCTTCCAGATATCCATGTCCCCTCATATTTTCTTCCAATGTGTAATACTCGTCCAAAAGTAAGCAGCCTTCATAACAATATAGTAAAATCTTCATATGACGAATGATATTTTCTCTACTACAGTACGAAAAGCGCGCATCGTTCATACTTTCTTTTGCCAGATCAATAGCCTTTTGAAACTTCACATCATCAATATATGTTCTGACTTTCTCCGTCTGCTCCACCAGCCACTCATCATAAATATTTTTTACCGTAACTGCATTTCTCTGTATATGGACTGCTGCTTCTTTTTCCGGAGCAACATCATCCTCCGGGATTCCCAAAATATGCTTCTCCATGTAAATTTCGAAATGATTTTTCATAATACTAATAACCGGATTCATTGTCACCGCTTTTACTTTTCCACGGTAAACACGATTTCCAAATCCGCAGGAAAGCATCCCTAAAATACTCTTTTGACTATTTGAAGCACTCCAAACCGGTGAGCCAGAGAAACCTTCCAGTTCCTCAATTCTATTCCCTTGATCTAAAAATGTATCCTCTATCCTGCACAGAATCATTTCTTTGTTGGGAATATTATGAAGGACAGTACCTTTCGCACAATCCAAATACTCCAGCATCTCCATTCCCTCTACTCCTGCTCCCGGAAATCCTTGTATGAAAATTTTATTACTTTGATGTGCTTCTCCTATAATGTAGTCCGCAGCATCCAAAATATTTTCATGGTCCACATTCAGACATATGACTGCTACATCTACAGAATGCTCTTTTGTTTCATCTTCCCTTTGAGTAACTGAATCAATAGGGGAATAGACAACTTTCTGTCGATCAGCCTCCACCTTTACGATCCTGTAATTTTCATTTTTCCTATCTACCGGGACAAAATAATAAATTTGAAACGGTTCAACCAGATCATCAAGCACATGTGCACAAGTAAAAATAAACAATCTTTCCCCATCTCCCGGATAATACAGCACTCCGCTTCCGGATGAATTTCCCCTGGTATCTGTAATATATACCGAATACTCCTGAGCTTCTAGTTTAAGTTGATCTAGATTTATAGTTTCTCTGCTCTCCATACATATTCTCCCTTCTCATACTGTACATGCTTACAAACATCCATAGGCTCATCCTTTGACATCTTCTTCCACCAGTCTGCAGCCCCATAAATACAGATGTTTCCATACCACTTCAACAATTTTGCAATTGTCTGTTTATCCGGATGCATCACACCATCTGTACAAATCATATAATTATTGCATTTTATCTTTTCTCCCCACTCTTCAGATATATTTCTTACAGATCCATGGTGTGCAAGTTTAACCAGATCATATCCATCTTCTGCAACCTGCAATATATCTTCTGCCCATGCATCTCCTGTAAATAGCATCTTTGCTCCAAGATATTCCAACTTCATTATAACACTCGCCCTATTATTTCTGCTTGAATCTTGTTTTTTTATAGGCATGTCCATCAATTCAGAAAAAGAATATCCGTAATCTGATTTTCGACTAAGCAAAACATCTGCCTGTCTACTCCTAAACATCTCCTGTAACGCTGTATCATTCGGCCACAAAATACGGAATATTGCGCCATCCAATTCATAAACATTACCTTGGATTACGGATTTAACGGATATATTTTGATTTTGCAATCTTGTAAATAATTCGTCGTTTTGTCTGACAGATAATAAAACATTCCTATTAATATAATTACCATGATTCATCCAAACTTCTTTTATAGGAAGATGTACTCCACTTCTCAGATTGTATAATAATCCACCTAAATGATCATTATCAACATGCGAAATAACTGCCACATCTATGCATTCTCCCATTGATTCCAGTTCCATAGCAATATCAGCATACTTCGTTCCAAAACTTACGACACCACTGTCAATGATAATATTGTGATAATTACCTGACATGCCTTTATACCTGATTCTGATACAATCACCTTTACCGGCATTATAGTTAAAAACACTAATCATTCCCATATTCACAACCTTCTTAATTAAAAATCCACTATAGTCTTTTTGTAACCAATAGAAAAAGAGAAAGAACAGCCTCTCCTACAGTTCGTTCTTTCTCCTCCGTCTGCTCGGTGAATACTTCTCGGATCTTTATACAATGTTTTTCTTCGAAAAGCATACTACAAATAATATATCCCAAATTATTTCTATGGAAATATTATTCATAAACTCTTTTGTCAAATAAGATATCATAATTCCTAACAGCATTATTACTACCGCTAATAGGAATACCCATTGTTTAATCTTATTGTTTCTATATTTATATATACGATTCAACTCATCCTTTGACACCATAAAAACCTCCAACTAAAATAATCCGCTACACTTATAGCTAGTATAGCGGATTACAGAACAATAACTCTTATAGTATCATCAATTTTTGCAGTCACAAAAACTGCTGTTTCACCGCATCAATATCAACTATCAATCCTTTTCATACTTTTTTCTAAGATATTCATTAATATTCATCGCAGGTAATAAAATTGGTGCCACATTCGCATTTACGGTATACGTAGAAACAATTGCTCTTAAATATGGAAATAAAATTGCAATTGCATTCTTCTCAAAAAACTTTATATCACTTTGTGCATCCTCCACACCAAAGTATCCTTTTAATATTACTTCCATTTCAAAAGGATAATCATTCTCTTCAGCGTTTTGAAAAATAGTTGTACCTAATTCTATTTCCATCTTGTCATCTTTAATTATAGTATTTGTATCAAATTCGAATGGTAGTTCTATTTCCTCATTTTTGTTTATATATTTCTCGTTCGTTTCAAAGATAATTTTTTTAACAATATATCTTTCAAATTTTAATACACTTCTATTTTCACTCATTAAGCTGCATCTCCATAAAATTCTCTGTACTCTATTTCCTGTGCATTAGGGCTTATAACCTTCTCCTTTATCATTAAGGCAGGCTCTATGTCATCTTCTCCATATAGCCATTTTTCAAATTCATCACCATTTGCAGATGTAGCCGAAGCAATAATTGGTTCTCTTTCCTTAATTTCCTTAATAATTTCACTTGCAAATCTAATTGCCATAATTATCACCTCTCTAAAAAAACTCATTCAACGCAGGTTTATAAAAATTATTATCAAGCAAATATTTATACTCAATATTCTCTACAATCATTTCATGCTCACGCCTAACATAAAATCCGTTATTTCTATAAATATTATTCGGTTTATTCTTAAAAGTACTTCTAAATCCAGCAAAAATATTATTTATTGGATACTCTTTGCTAATAACATATCCGTCATTCTTAGCAAATCTTTCTGCTATATCAACACTCGTCGACCAACATTCAAGACCAGAAAAAAGATATTCCTGTAATTTTCCAGAATGCCTTACTCCTCTATACAAGGTTATCGCCAATTCATCTTTTTTCATTACTTTTTCAATATACTTTTTTAATGTAAAATATGTTACAGCTTTTTGCTTCAAATAGCATTTCATATTCAACAACTGCTGTTCTTCTGTCAACAAACTTGCCAACTCTAGCATATATTGTTCTTCTTCTGAATTATATGTCAATACATTATTTGTTAATCCTAGCGACATCGCAGCAAATTTTAATTGCACCATTCCGCTTTTATTAATCTTTTTATACCAACCATCTTCCGAAAAGAACAACTGCTCTAATTGGATTTTCTCACTGTCATTTAGAATACTATTAAGTGCTATATTTGCATGAATAATATTTGTTGTTGTATATTTATCAATCTTTCTTTCATCATCCGCAAAAGTGGGCCACAGTTCTAATAGCTCATTTGCATCTAAACCAGGAAATACTTCTTCAATCATTTGTTCATTATCCATTCTTAGATTTAGCTTTGAGATGTATTCTATAATATCATATTATCATATTATTGCCCAAAAATAAACAATATTTATTTCACTGTACCTTCAAATTCCAATAATTCTATTGTGTCCAATTAATTTCTTTTGTCTCAATGGATATAATATTTCAATAAAGAAAAGCACTATACTATGAATATAGTATATCAGATTTACAACAAAAATACCATTTTAAATCCATGTTGTGTATCATTTTCAAAACTATATAATCAACAAACCAGCGTAGATTGTACATTCGAGGATTTAAAGGATAAGTACATCCTTGATAACATCCAGATTGCAAAAATGGCAAGGGCAAAAGTCTATATGGATTTATCTTGTATTGCCCTTATTGCATCAAGACTATCAGATGTAGCCAGCAAGGAAAAATCCAATGTAGCATAAATAAAATAACATACGAAATGGAGGTGTCATAATTCAGTTATCCATAATTGATATCAATCAGAGAAGAATTGGTGAAGTGCGCCATTTTTCTCAAAAGTTATCCACAAGGATTGAATTTGAATTATTAAATTACCTCAAGTATTAATTAGTCAGATATATTATACTCTGCCGGATTTCTTTCCATATCTTCCAAAACAACCTCTATATAATATATCCATTTATTCCTATATCCCCATTTATTTTTCCCCCATAACTCAATAATGTTTATAATAAGCATTATAATAAACATTATAAAAAGTATTGCACACCATATTTTCAAATCAATTAATTGATTTGAAAATATGGTACTAAAAACCGTAATTAATATAGAGGCAATTGTCATCAAGTATGTTAATATAACAAAATCATCTATAAAATTTTTATGACTGTTTACTTCTGCTTTTAACCTTAGAAATTTATTCCTATCTCTATTTATATATACACCTACCCAATATTTTACACAAACAATTTCACTGTTATGACATCCACATTTATTACAATTTTCAATTTTGTCACATAATTTTGTCAAATCGTCTTTCATTTATCATACTTCCCTTTATTTTATTATCGTTTAATATAGTTATATTTTATCATAAAGCCAAAATATTTACACTACTTTTTATCAAATATTGCTTTTTCCAAAAATGAATTTCTAAATTCCACCGCCCAATGGGGTGATGGAATTTACTCTCGCACAGTAGATATTTACTCTTTCATACAATCATGTTATGGTTATGACTCCTTCTGACAGCAGTAGAAGGAGAATCATTATGAGTAAATATATACCAGGAAACCAGAAACACCTTACTTTA
>ERZ833515.572-NODE-572-length-31147-cov-10.222630_pt1 | contig 31147 bp, 34 predicted proteins | sample MGYA00519949_ERZ833515 | MGnify/ENA primary metagenome ERZ833515 (study PRJEB31850, sample SAMEA3708741) | human gut metagenome | biome: human gut; feature: human-associated habitat; material: faeces | place: China | collected 2014 ...
TGTTTCAGAAAGAGAATGCGGATTTGCAACTATTGTCTTCTCTACTTTTTTTCTCTTATATCTATCTGTCCTTTTTCTATATTGAGTGAAACATTATTTACCGCTTTCTGCTTTTTAAAATATTTACACAAATTTTGTGTCTGCAACATCATTTCCATCTTTTCTATCCTTCCTTCTATATTTTATTTCTTACTGAAATATAATCTATCAGGGAAAAATAAAGATTTGATGAAGTTTGCTAAATTTATACTCTCTCGGTTCCTTCTATACCGACGACAACATAAAAAAGAGAATTTCGAGACGACAGGCCTATCTGAAAACGCAAAAGGAAAGAGCGAAAGAACGAAAAGAAAAGCGGAAAGCTACATACGAAGCTATGTCTCCAGCTAAACGCCTACCATGATGCGAAATTCGCACAGGAAAGCCACAACATAGACCTCACTGCAATCACCAGTTCCAATATCAAAATACTGCAAAATCGACTCGAGCAGGCTGAGCAGGATATGTATAACCTTGAGGAGCAGCAGCAACAAAACGAGCGTGATCTAAAGGAGCTGCAGCGCCACCAGAAGGAAATTGACACCTATCTAGGGAAAAAGCATGAAGATATTTAATCCTCATGCTTTGCAGTAAAGTTATAGAAAAGGCATCCGAACGGCATTTGTTACACAAAATGCCGTTCTGTCTACTAATATATTCAGATCATTATAATTTCAGATCAAAACCTCTCTTGAATATTTCTCCATATTGTCCCATCGTTACAGTCAATGATTTATCAATTTGCTCTCTTGTAATCCCATCCAACGCACCTGCTTTTATCGCTTTTCCAGGTTTCCATGTTGGATCGGCAGCCTTTGCCGCATCATAAAAAGCTTGATTATACTGTCGTTCATATTGTTCTAAAGTCCACGTCCCCTTTAATCTGTCCCGCTTCTTTGCAGACTTTTGATAATGGTAAAACACATCTGAACGTTTTGTAGTATCTCCGTTTGCAATTCCATTTTCTTCAAGGAACTCCCGTTTTGCATTATCAAACATTTCCTGTCTGTTTTTTTCAGGAATATCAATAATCACGTGTCTCTGCGAAATAGGAATATCCGTTGCGTCCATACCGGCAAGACCAGTTGCCGGAGAAATATAGTCCCCATCTTTGTCATAGTTCTTCATCAAATTCTTTATGGCTGCCGGATTGGTATACATCATTCCGTTTGCATTTTGCATCATTTTACTTATAACGGTTTTATATTGTTTGCTGTTTGTGTTAATCCCTGCTGCTTTTAACTGTGATTGTACTGCACTGCTATTGAGCTGGGATAATTGGAAACTCCCTATTGGATTAAATGCCGACTTTCCGGATGAATTTTGAAACAAAAAAGCATAATCTGTAATTTTTGACATAATGTAACCTCCTTGTGCACATTATATTGTAAATCCATTTACTGACTCACATTGTATATCGGCATAATCGCTTTAATTGTTCACCTTTTGCTTTTAGTATACTATTCCACTCGCAATACAACAATTTTAATCATGGATTACCCATGTACCTTTCTTAGAAGAACCGATATGCTCCACAACACCATCTTTCTTTAATTTATTGATATGATAACGAACTCCTCCAACAGAAAGCCCAAGCTGCTGTGCAATCATCTTTACTGTAATGGAAGGCTGTTCACCCATGAGCCTAATTATTCTCCCTACATTTTCTGTGTTAGTTTCTGTGTTAGTTTCTATGTTAGTTTCTGTGTTAGTTTCTGTATTAGCATCCCTTTTTCGATACATATTTACTCTGAAATCGCCATCAAAATCAATCAACTCCGGCTTCGGTAATCCATATTCCTCACAGGCTGCAAATAACCTCGGTATTCCAGTTCCCCATTTTTCAATAATTTTCATGTACGCAAAAGCTCTTGCGATTGCGGGATTTCTCGGTCTTGAGTAACCTTCTATCATTTTTTCGATCGTAACATTATTCAGTAGCATACCCGGCGAAGTAATCTCTAGTCTGTCATCATACAATGCCACTTGTATATTTCCCGGCTCAAGATAACTACGATGAGCCACTGCGTTTGCAATCAACTCTCTTATGCTATCTGTAGGAAGTTCATATACATCTTGTCTGTACATTCCCTTTATTGTCATTCCCATGTTAATTTTTTCAAGAACATACTGGTATCTGTGCCATTCTTTTTTGTTCTTTCTATTAGTGTTTTAAGTTCTTCTTCAAAAGCCATCCCTTGTTTCCCCTCTTTTGTGTCATATACTATATAATCCTAACCACTTATAATCGAAAAATACACATTGATTATACCATTTTTCACTCATACCCGCAATTAATACCACAACATCATGCAAATCATTCTATCAATCCTATCCGGTCAGCTACATCATCAGAAGCATACTGAGATACCGATACTCTGCAGGAGCATTTTCATCTTTGGTCGTTCAAATGGTATCTGAAACTCCGCTTTTCTGCTTCTTGCCATGAATACTACAAATAGCATCGTCATAAAATAAGGTTCACATGCTGTATGTGTTACCGAACCATCTGCCCGTGTGACTTCTCTCATATCCACCGGAATATGACTTTTTTTACACGCTTTCTTTAATATCTCTGCGGTTCTCTCATCATTCACATCTATGGAAGTAACATCTTTACCCTCTTGGTTAAAATCCTTTAACGAGCCATGTGTCTCCTTATAGTTGGAAACCACCTTATCGACTACCTTGACGAGCAGAGTTTCCTTCTGCTCCGCACTCATACCGGGATTTTTCTCTTCTGAACGTTTACAGGCTTCCGCAATGGCTGTTATCAGATCCACGCTGACAGTCACAATCGCCTTTCCCGTTTGGAATGACTCCTGCGTCAACTCATCGACCATTGTTCTGTCCTCCTGTTATATGTTTTCCTATGGCTTCTGTCTGTGGGTGCTCTCACCCATAGGATACACATTTTAATGCACATCTCTTGTTCCTCCTTAATTTCCTTTATCTGAACTTCTGGACAAAATGTCCTAAAGTTACATTCATATACATTGCCCAAAGGGCACAAAAAAAGAGCATCTATGTTTCAATCACATAAATGCTCTAACGCTGTCGTTTATATTAAATTGTTATGGTTTGTCAGTTCGACAAACTTGAATTGAACTAAATCGCTGTGCGATGGCCTGCGAAGGCTGTGGCACAGTTTTCTCTTTAACTTAAAAAGGCAGTAGATAATGAGCCCTAAAAGTAGTATTGTTAAATCACCACAAAATAACAATCGAACAGGTTCATCATTAACACTGCCATGAATAGAATAACACCAGAATCTCTTTTTCTCAAGAGGATATCTTTAATACGTGAACCTCCATGATGGCAGTGACTCATTAACGTTACTAGTATCATGGAGGTTTATTATGTACGAAAAATATTTTAACAAGCTCAGAGAGGAATGCCTGATTCGTAACAGGTCCTCCCGAACTGCAGATACCTATATCAACAACATACGTCACTTTATGAAGTGGACAGGCTATAAATCAATGGAAGATTTCTTCTCCAGTCCAAGCGAAAGGGCGATGACGGCAATGTCCGTCACCGCCCTTTGCTCAAAGGTTCGCAGCTGATTTATTCAGCGTTTTCTTTCTTCTTTTTGCTGTAAACGATGATGCCGATCACTACGCCGCCGCTGACAAACAGCAGTGCGATCCAGAGGATCATATTGCTGTTGTCACCGGTCTGCGGAGAATCCGAATCGGTCGGCTTGCCCGGCTCAGTCGGTGTTCCGGTAGCCGGAATCTCAACTGCCGCCTTCTTGTAGCCGCAAACCCTGCACTCCTCATGCTTGGAGCCCTTTTGCGTTGCGGTCGCTTCCTTGTCAACAACCCACTTGAAGTCGTGTGCCGCCTTATCGGCCTTATCTCCGCAAGAGCACTCATGCCAGTGGTTCGTAGCATCGTTCTTCCAGTCGGAGCCGTAGCTGTGAGTATGCTCACCGCCGCCGGTTGCCGGGATAGTTTCGATTGTCATCGTATAACCGCAGACGGTGCATTTCTTATGCTTTGTGCCGCTTGTGGTAGCTGTTGCCGGGGTATCGATGATCCATTCGCCGGCGGTATGCGCTGCCTTGCTGCCCTCGATGATCACGCCGCAGCCGACAACGGTGCACTCTTTCCAGTGATCGGTATTATCGGACTTCCAGTCGGAAGCGCTATGACCTGTTGCCGCAAGGATTACGCTTGTCTTGTCGGTAATTTCGGATGCACCGGTTGCATCCTCAAACCACTTGTCACAGCCGTCGCAGGTGTAATATGCCGTGTTGCCTTTCTCCGTGCAAGTAGGAGCCTTTGCGGGAACGAGGGTCAGATTGTGCGTATGCGGTACGGTCTTGTCATATCCGCAGGTGTCGCAGATGTTATCGCTGCCGTAATCGTGAGCCGCCTCGTCCTTCTTTTCGTGACAGCGAGAGCATTCTTTCCAATGATTGTCTGTGTCCTTGCTCCAATCGCTTGCCCATGCGTGCCCGAGCTGTGTACCTGCTGCTGTAAAGGTTTCTGTTGTGCTGATCTCTCCGCAGGAGCAGCTCTTGAAATATACTGCATCGTTGGTGCAGTCGGCAGCCGACTTGAGGGTTTCCGGCTTCTGAATTTCCTGATCGTAGGTATGGGTATGGGGAATTGTGTAGGTCGCTTTCACGCTGACTTCACTGTCAGGCATTATGAAAGTAGTGGTTTCACTGTTCGCATCTTCAAGAGTAGTGTTGCCGCTTTCTACTACCCACTTATCAAACACCTTACCGTCAGGAGCCGCATTTGCGGTCAGAGTAATGGTTGTGCCTTGCGCCGCTTTACTGATTTCGCTTCCTGCACCGATTGTCGCTTTGCCGTCCGTTACGATGATGGAATACTCTTTACTCTCCCAGATTGCATAGAAGGTAGTATCCAAGCTTACTTCATAGGTCGTGCCGGAAATAACCGAACCGTCGGCACTGGTTGACCAGCCCTTGAATTGCTTGCCTTCCGGTTCAGTAAAACCGCAGGAGGGCAGGGTGTAGCTGCCGGAAACGCCGGTGACATCTGCCATTGTGCCGCCGCCACCGTTGGCGTTGAATCTGACGGTATACTCGGCAGGCGCGGCTTTAGCTATCGTAATAGACAGCTCCTTCGTATTGCTGCCCGCGCTGTTGGTAGCCTTGACGGTAAATTTGGCGGTGCCGTCCGCAGTAGGCGTGCCGCTGATCTCGCCGGTATTCCCATCCAGCTTCAGACCGTCGGGCAGATTGCCGCTGCTGATGCTCCATGCGACAGGCTCGGTGCCGTCGGCGGTCAGGGTCTGGCTATACGCCTCGCCCACCTTGCCGTCCGGCAGTCTGTCCGTAGTGATGGTCACGTCAAAAATGCCGGGAGCAAACTGTGCCGTCAGCTTGGTTACATCTGCCGGAACGCTGCTGCCCGATGCGTAGAGCTTGCTGTCGCTGCCAAGCCACATAAAGTAGCTGCCGGTATCTCCGTCCGGCCGGATCAGACCGTCGGAGGCAGGCGCGGTAAAGCTCTCACCGTTTTTTACGATAATCTGGATGGCCTCGGAGCTGCCGCCCAATTTGCCACCGCCAAGGTCAAGGGTAATGGCTTTCAGTCCGTAAGCGCCCAAGGTGTTCGCGTTCAGGACTTCCAGGACGGGACGGAAACCAAGGTGCGATTTGGCACCCGAAGATTCGTAGAAACTCCAATTGCGGGCCGAGCTATACCCACGGTTCGCACGACCCTGCGCGTAATTGTGCGCAGTATCCTGCCCCCACGAATATATTTTGCTCCAGTTTTTGATATATCCGTCGTATTTGTCCAGTATTTTGTCCCATTCGTTGCTTTGTGGGTTGCCGCGTACAGAATCGCCAGAGCCTCTATAAGAACGTCCTGCTGACGGCACGCGCATCGTATATTCCACGCTGTCGGCAGTGTAGTTTTTTCCAAAAATCAGACCTGCGGCATTCAGATTCTCCCAGCTTATCGTATGCGTTACGGCGAAGTCCGCTACAAACAGGCTGTGTGGATATTTGTGCTTCTCTGCATACTCATCGGTGGTTGCCATCTCCGACGTGAGCGCGTAGGCGTCCACTGTCCCGGCGTAGGTAAAGGGAACATAGTGCAGCGACGCATCCGGCAGGCTGCCGCTCGCCGTGCCGGGAATACCCGCACCGGAGAGGTCAAAGTAATATGTGCCGCCGGGAACGAGGGTGAACTGCTCTATGGAATCAAACTGCGCCGTCAGCTTGTTCACGTTTGCCGGGACGCTGTCACCCGGTGCGTAGAGTGCACCGTCGCTGCCGCGCCACATAAAGTAGCTGCCTGTATTTCCGTCGGGACGGGTCAGACCATTGGAGGCAGGCGCGGTAAAGCTCTCGCCGTTTTTTACGATGATCTGGATATCCGAGCTGACGCTCAATCTGCCGCTGCCCAATGTGCCGCCGCCAAGGTCAAGGGCAACGACTTTCAGCCCGTCAGAACCCAGCGTGTCCGGGTTCAGGACTTCAAGGACAGGGCGGAAACCGAGAGCCTCGTTGGAACGCGTAGCAACGGTGCGGTGCCAGATGCGGGGCGCATTGTACCCTCGGCTTGCACGGTCCGACTCCGAACTGCTCGTAGTATCTTGTCCAAACGAATATATCTGTCTAAAGTTTTTGATATATCCGTTGTCCTTGTCCAGCATCTTGTCCCATTCGTTGCTTTGTGGTATGCCGTGTTGCGAATAGTTCGAGCCTACGCCACTACTTCCCACGGACGGCGCACGCAGCGTATATTCCACGCCGCCGGAGGTGTAGCCTTTTCCGAAAATCAGACCTGCGGAATTCAGATTCTCCCAGCTTACCGTATGCGTTATGGCATAATCCGCCACAAACAGGCTGTGGGCATATTTGTTCTGCTGCGCATACGCCGCAGTAGTTGCCATTGCGGATGTGAGCTTATAGGCGTCCACTGTCCCGGCATAGGTAAAGGGAACATAATGCAATGTTTGGTCCGGCAGTCTGTTGTTCGCCGTGCCGCGGATGCCTGTACCGGAGAGGTCAAAGTAATACGTGCCGCCGAGAGCGAGGTGGAACTGCTCTATGGGCGCAAACCGCGCCGTGAGCTTGGTTACGACCGCTGGGACATTGTCGCCCGGATCGTAGAGCTCGCCATCGCTGCCAAGCCACATAAAGTAACTGCCGGTATTCCCGTCCGGGCGAGTCAGACCGTCGCCGTCGGGCGCGGTAAAGCTCTCGCCGCTTTTCACAATGATTTGAATATTCTCGGAGCGATTTCCCAGCTTGCCGCCGCCAAGGTCAAGGACAACAGCTTTCAGCCCGTCGGAGCCCAGCGTGTCCGGGTTCAGGACTTCAAGGACAGGGCGGAAGCCGACGCTCGAGTCGGAGGTCGCAGCAATGCGATTGTGCCAGCCGCGAGCCGAATCGTATCCGCGAACCGCACGACCCGATTCCTCCGTGCGCGGAGTATCTTGTCCCCACGAAGACATCCCGCTCCAGTTTTTGATATATCCGTTGTTCTTGTCCAGCATCCTGTCCCATTCGTTGCTTTGGGGCGTGCCGCATTCTAAATCATCCGAGCCTGCTGTAACATCACTTCCCACGGACGGTGCACGCAGAGTATATTCCACACCGCCGGCGGCGTAGCCTTTGCCGAAAATCAGGCTCGCATCGTTTAAGGCATTCCAATTTACCGTATGCGTTACGGCAAAGTCTGCCACAAACAGGCTGTGGGGATATTTGTACCTCTCTGCATACGCATCGGTGGTTGCCATCTCCGACGTGAGCGTGTATGCATCCACTATTCCAGTGTAGGTAAAGGGAACATAGTGCAGCGATGCATCTGGCAGGCTGCCGTTCGCCGTGCCGGGAATGCCCATTGCCGACAGATCGAAATAGTATCTGCCGCCGGGAACGAGGTCAAACTGCTCGTTGGCGGCTTCCTCTACCGTTAACGCTACCGCCTGAAATCTGCTAGCGTAGTCAGTCTTGTAATCACCGTTACACTGCTCGGAGAACACATAGAGTTTATAATTTCCGCTATCAAGGTCATACGGCAACGTAAAACTGAGCTGTGTGTCTGCAGCAGTGGGCTTCATGATTCTTCCATAGTGGGTCGCGCCGCTTTCACCCTTGATGATCGCAGAAATATATTCATTTTGCCCCGTTCTCGCCCCGGAAAAATTCAGCGTAACAGAGCCGCCAGGTTTTCCTACTGCTGCGGTTTCCGTTACCCGAAAAGTGCGGGTATCATCCAAAAGTGTCAATTTCCATTCGTCTCCGCTGTATTCCGGAATTTTGAAAATTCCGTCAGCAGCACCTTTGCCGCCAACGGCGGCAGAAACAAGGAGGACAGAGTCCGGCTTCAAGTTGAACGCAGGACGAGCTGCGTTGGTATCGTTCACCCATTCAGCACGCACACCACCGGAAGCGTTGACCACGCCTGCAGAGTTATAGTCTTGGTGAGGAGAACGAAGCCACCAACCGCCCGCACTATCACCATAATTGGCGATACGCGCATTGTCATCGATAAATCCGTAGGCTGCTTTCCCCGCTTCCTCTGCCGAGAGGAAAAACACCTTGTCTCCATTCAGGATGTTCTCAGAACCCATAAAGCGTCCATCAATGTATGGATCATCACTTTTGCTGGTTGCAAAAACAGCTTTTTGCTCCGTAGTGCTGAGGTTCCTGGTGTAAAAGCCATTGCACCAGTCCTGCCCACGGCTGCCCTTCCAGTCGTTGGTATATGGGGTCGTATAGTCAAATTCTACGCCGCCAAACGCTCCAGTCCCAAGCAGCGCATCAGAGAGCAGAAAAAATCCGTCGCCCTCCTGAGCATTGGGCATATTGGTTTTTGTATCCAACACACGCCATTTGACGGTGCTGTTATTCCATGTGCCAAAATAAATATAGTCATAGCTGCGATTTGTGCTGTCATAACCACTGATTCCACTTGTACCGAGCTGTATGGCTTTTGCGCCGTCATTGTTGGCAAACACGGTCGTCGGCAAAAGGACGAGCACCATGCAGCACACGAGCAGGATGCTGAGTATTCGTTTCTTCATTGGCTTTTCTCCTCCTGTTCTTGCGGGGCTGGTTTGTCCGCCCCGCCTTTTTTCTGGTTTTCCCTGTTTTTGAGCCGGAAACACAGCGCAGTGATCGCCGCCGCCGCGGCAAAGGAGACGACAGCCACCAGCACATAGCCGCCCGCGTCCTGCCGCAGCAGCATCGAGCCGAACACGCCCCATGCTTCCGGTTGCCCCGGCCCGACGACCGTGCCCGCTGTCTGCATCAGCGCCGCGCACAGCAGCATACACGCTGCGGAGAGACTTATTACCTCGCGCCGCTGCCTCCGGCGGTTGTTTTCCCGCACCCGCTGCTTGACGAATGCGACCCGTCTTGCGGTATCGTACATATCGTTTGAACCCCCTTTCCGGTTTGTCTGGAACTGTGATAAAAACCCTTTCACTTATATAGGTACAAAAAATCGAAAAAACTCTCACCCAAAACGCAAAATTTTTCAAAAAAATTTGAGAGCTGCCAAAAGGCAGCTCTCAGGGAGTAAATGTTCGGTTATTTCCTCTGCGATAAGCGGAAAGCGGACCATCTTCCCGCCGCTACCAGCAGCACCGGCAGGACATAGGCCACATACTGCGCCGCGCCGCCGTAAGCAATGAGCAGATTATAGATGGCGTGGAGGGTGATGGCCGCGCCCAGCAGCCCGCACGTACCGGCTATTTTAAGCCACGTCCGCCGCCACGCATAGGCAAGCCCGCCGCCCACGATCAGGCCGCAGAGGACGTGCATGGCTCCCGTGCCGAAGCCCCGGAAGAAGATGAAGGAGAAGCGGTCCGCGCCGTTCTGGATGAGATAGCACACGTTTTCAAAGGTGGCGAAGCTCAGGGCGAGCGTGATGGCGGCGGGCTTAATTCTCTCGCTCTCCGGCTCAAACACCAGAAGATAGAACACCAGCGGCAGCAGCTTCATCATTTCCTCCACCACCGGCGCAATCTCCGCCGTGGCGGCAAGGGCGTCCGCCTGACACACCGCCGCGAGGAAGGTGTTGATATAGGCCGAAAGCAGGCACACCCCCATCCCGGCGATACAAAACAGGAAGAAGCGGAGCTGCCGCCTGCCCATGCACAGAGCGGCCACCAGCAGTGGCGACACCATGCAGAGGAAGATATTTTCGATATAGGTCACGCTTCCACCGCCTTTCTCGTGGCGGGCAGCAGCCCCAGAATCGCAAGCGTCAGCAGCATATCGCACCAGAAGGTGGGGCTGGCCGGTGAGGTATCCGGCCAGAAACAGCCCACCGTCCAGAGCAGATACTCCGCGAACGCAAAGCACAGCACGCCGATATGGAAGTACCGCATATTCCGCGCCGTGCCCGTCTGCGTTTTCGCATAGGCAAGCCCTCGAATGGCGCAGAAGGAGAGCCAAATCATCATGCCGCACCAGATCAGGTTGGAGAGGATGTCCCCGAAGGTGCAGTAGAACGCCAGTAGCGGCACGCCGAACGCAGGCGCGAGCCATGCCCTGCGGCAGCGGAAGCTGCGCTCGTCCTGACTGGTGAGCGTTGCTTGCAAAATGCGCAGGAAAATGACGCTGGCCACCCAGCCGAACTCCGACACATAAAAGACCCGCGGCGTGGTGTCGAACAGCAGCAGGTACAGCGTCCAGTAGAGCGCACCGAGGGCAAAGCAGCCGTAGAAGCACAGCAGCAGGAAATACGCCTGCCTGCGGCTTTTGCGGTAGGCGATACCCGAAAGCACCACGCCGACAAACGTGACCAGCAGTTGCAGCAGGTTCTCAATCAGCTCCATGCGCATCCTCGCTTTCCCTGTCCTGCCCGTCCTCACGGTTCATCTGACGCAGCCGGAAGCACAGAACGGTCACGCACACGCCGAGTAAAAACGCCAGCAGCCCGATGACGATGTATCCCAAAGCCGCACCGCCGCCATACATGCTGGCCGCCGTTTCAAAGCCGGAGTAGTCGCCGGTCTGTATCCGCGCGGCAATGCCGGGCATGGCGAGGGACGCGCATACAAGCAGCGCAAGGCACGCCGCCACGGCGGAAGCCATAGTGACCGTATTGCGCCGCAGCCGTTTCTCTCGTTCCATTTTGGCGATGCGCCGCTTCGTCTCCGCGACGCGCTCCTCATGACTCCGCATTTGTGATTCCCTCCCGTTCTAAGAGCCTTCGCAGGCTCTCTTTTCCGCGATACACCATATTGGTGATCTGTTTTACCGTTTTCCCCGTGACCTCCGCCGCCTGCGCGTAGCTCATGCCTTCAAAATAGGTAAGATACAAGACTTCCCGATAGTCCGGGTTCATTTCGCCCATACAGAAATGCAGGACGCGGTTTCGCTCCTCCGTCCGGATGACCTCCTCCGCCAGCAGCCGTCCGTCCGGCTCGCCGGTCAGCATATCGAGGCTGAACAGGGGCTTCCGTTTGCTCTTATGGCGCAGCGCCATGTGCCGCGCCGCCTTATAGAGATACGCCTTGAAGCCGCCGTCCCGTATCTTCGGCTTTTTGGTGAACAGATAGGCGAAAACGTCCAGCATCAGCTCCTCCGCCTCGTGAACGTCGTGCAGATAGCCGTCGATATACAGGGTCAGGGGGTCGCCGTATTTTTTCATCAGGGCATTGAGCCCTTCGTCGTCGCCGTTCAGATATTGGCGGTACAAGCTCTCGTCGCAGGCCATAGCGTTCACCTCCTTTTTGCGGATGCTTCCCATGCAGAGGGGGATCCGTCAGGTGCTTGTCCTGCCGGAATCGCGGTGCTGTCCTTGAAAGCGCGGGTCGGACGGTTTCTCCGCATTTTCCGGGATCGCCCATGAACGCCCGAACCGGGACGCGCCGGGGATCCGCCCCTCGGCGCAGTATTGGTTGACCCGCCGCTCTGACACGCCCCAACGGTAAGACGCCTCCCGAATGGAGATATAGCCCTTGATCCCGTTCATACCGCACCTCCGCATGGATAATACTCAACACGATACATTATATACGAATATCCGAATAAAAGCAAGCCCACACGGACGTTGGGACGCAGAATCTCTCCCACGTCCTCATATCTATCTGGCTTTATCTTCTCTTACCTTTGATACTTCCTTATGTGGCGCTTCCTGCTTCACCTCATCCGCACCTCTAGGTTAATAAGTCCATCTGCTTCGCCTGAATGATTAACTCAGGTGCGATAAATGGCATATCGACCACCGCCTTCCTGTTTATCTCTCATACGATTTCTCCTTTCTGCCGCCGACTGCTTCGCCCTCATCAGGCTCTCCGCCGACAATCTCATTTTCCTTTTTATCCATATTGAGCAGGATATTCAGCTCATCAAGTCGGGCAGTTTTTGCCCTCAATTCTTCCTCCTTTGCAAACGGCTTTTCGATTTCCTGCTTCGCTGTTTCAAACTGCTTCTCCGTATTTTCAAGGCTGTTTTTCGTATCAGCAAGTACTTCCTCAAAGCGTTCTATGCCGTTATCTATTCTCACGATATTACCGTGAGCATCATCGCCAAGCGGTACATCTCTGCTTGTTTCGCCTTTTAATTTCACAACATAATTACGCTGCACCGTATCAAAATACAATTCCATTTGAAAGCCACGGTACTCGCCAAGTGCTATCGCATCAGGACTGTTCATTGACTTGCAGGCATTGATAATTGCCTGACCTGCTTCGGCTTTTTCGGAATAAGAAACACCCGATACCATCATTCCAAGCGGCTGCTCGTCTATCGGTTTCGGGTGTAATTTTGCTGTTTCAACATCTTTTGTAAGTCCCTCTACGCGGGATTTCAAGTAAGCAATCTGTTGTGGGTAGAACTTGATGACCTTATCCTCCAGTCCGTATTTCTCTGATAAGAAATTGGATTTTAAGAATGACCGTATCTGCATTGCCACCATGCTCTCTTTGCTGAATTTCTTGAAACTTCCGTCGGCTTCAACTTATTTAATTCATAATTCCATTCTATCAAAAGCTGCTTATCCGTCGTAGCCAAATCATTATATCCGGCAAGTACTTCTCGCTCTGCACAGACAGGGCAAACCGTTCCTTTCACACGGGCATTGATAACTGATTTCCACTCGTTTCCACATTTTCTGCAATGCCACCATACATTTTTCCTCGACTTTGCATTGACTTCATCCGGTTGCAGAGGATAGTTTTTCTCTGACCATTCTTTGGCTATCTGTGGGTGTGTACTTTTTAGGTCATTCCTGCCTTTTATAAATGTATAGCCACTGCAACAAGGACATTTACTGTCGCCTGAACGTGTAGAGATAAGTGTGTTCCACTCATAGCCACAAGTCTTGCACTTCCACCAAGCCTTCCACCATACTTTCTTATTCGAGCCGAAAGTCACGCTGTCCGGTGTCAGCGGTAAATTCCTATCCGACCATTCGACAATCAATTCTGGATGTACCGCCGCTAAGCTGTTACTCATATCAAAACCTCCACTTCCTCTGTGATTAAAGTATATGAAGTTTCGGCTTTTTCTTGTAGTTTGCGAATATCCGTAAAAATAGAAAAAGCCCTTTGAGAAAAGATTTCTCCTCTCTCAAAGGGTTCAACAATCCGAATTTTATTACTTTTTACATCCTTTATTACAGGAGATGATGATTGCAACAATATCAATCAAAACAATCCCCAAAGAAACATATACGAAAAATGCAGGTAAAATATTTTCAAGCAACACCATAATCAAAAGAAGAATTGCTATAACAGACATTCCTATTCCGATTATTCGACATAGCTTTTTTTCGTTATATTTTTCTTTTTCTTCTTGTGAAGCTGTATTGTATCCGGCAATAAGCCAACTACCATGTCCGGAACTTAAAACAACGGAAAGTATACTCAATATTATAAAAACAATCCATCCAATCCAATCCGGTCCGGTTGATAAATCTGCCAATTTCATTATATACACCTCCGCAAATTCGGTCATATACATGTTATGTTATTCGTTAATCGGCTTCATTGTCGGGAATAACAATACATCGCGGATTGAATAGCTGTCTGTAAGAAGCATTACGAGTCTGTCAATACCGATACCGAGTCCGCCCGTAGGTGGCATACCGTATTCAAGAGCGGTAACAAAATCATGGTCAATCATATTAGCCTCATCATCACCTGCTTCACGAAGCTTCATCTGTGCTTCAAAGCGTGACATTTGGTCAATAGGGTCATTAAGCTCTGAATAAGCATTACCGTATTCACCGCCCATAATAAAGAGTTCAAAACGCTCTGTAAGAACAGGGCAGTCAGGCTTTCTCTTTGTAAGCGGGCTGACTTCAACCGGATAATCCATAATAAATGTAGGCTGGGTAAGATTTTCTTCAACAAATTCTTCAAAAAATGAATTGAGAATATCACCCCAAGTTGCTTTACCCGGTGCGATTTCAATATCCTTTTCCTTAGCAATTGCAATTGCCTTTTCGTTATCACTCATAAATGACGCAAAATCAACGCCGCTGTATTCCTTAACCGCATCAATCATTGTAAGGCGCCTAAACGGAGTTTCAAGGTCAATTTCAGTGCCGTTAAAGGTGATGTGCAGGCTGTCACACACTTCATTTGCGGCATTGCGAATAAGAGCTTCGGCAATATCCATCATACCGTGGTAATCTGTAAATGCTTGGTAAAGTTCAATACAGGTAAATTCAGGGTTATGGCGAACATCCATTCCTTCGTTTCTGAAGTTTCTGCCAATTTCATATACACGCTCCATACCGCCTACGATAAGACGCTTTAAGTAAAGCTCTGTTGCGATACGAAGATACATATCCATATCAAGTGTGTTATGGTGAGTGATGAACGGTCTTGCCGCAGCACCGCCCGGAATAGTATTTAAAATAGGTGTTTCAACTTCAATAAAGCCGAGATTATCAAGATAATTTCTGATTGAAGTGATAATCTTTGAACGCTTGATGAAAGTTTCCTTAACATCAGGGTTCATAATCATATCAAGATAACGCCTTCTGTAACGGGTATCTGTATCAGTTAAACCGTGAAATTTTTCAGGAAGCGGAAGAAGTGACTTTGAAAGAAGCCTGATTTCCTTTGCGTGAACTGAAATTTCGCCTGTCTTTGTTTTGAAAACAAAGCCTTTGATTTCAACAATATCACCAAGGTCCCAAGTTTTGAACTCCTTAAAAACTTCTTCGCCCACATCGTTCATTCTGACATAAGCCTGAATTCTTCCGTTTCTGTCTTGAATATCAATAAAGTTAGCTTTGCCCATATCACGCCAAGTCATAATTCTGCCGGCAATGATAACATCTTTTCCTTCAAGTTCATCAAAACTTGCTTTGATTTCGTCTGAATGGTGGGTTTGGCTTGCAAGTGTAATTTCAAACGGGTCTTTACCTGCTTTTTGAAGTGCCAAAAGCTTATCAACTCTGATTTGCTTTTGCTCATTTTCGGAAAGAACAACCTCTGCCATTGCCATTGGTGCGGCGTTTGCATTATTTCCGATTTTTTCAATAATATCAAGAACTTCCGCCTCGCTGTCGGCACTGCCTTCAAGAGCTGCCGCCCCTGTTTGAAGGAATAAAGTATATTTTACCTTTTCGCCGTCAGCTTCAACAAGATACTTAGGGTTAGTCTTTTCCTCGTCATTTGCAAGTGTGTTTTGAACTTTCATTCTGCTGTTTTTCTTTACAGCTTTAACACCCCTCTTGCAAGCATCCTCTTTATCAAACACAGGGCTTTTGCCTACTGCCTTATCATCAATAAATAATTCAAATGAGAAAGTATCGCCTGCCTTGGTGATTTCAAACTTTCCTGCCATATTTATACCTCTTGTTTCACTAAATTAGTCGATTGACAAAATTTCAAATTCAAGATTGCCGATAGGTGCTTCAACCAATACTTTTTCGCCCTGCTTTTTGCCCATAAGAGCCATACCTACCGGGCTTTCATCAGAAATTTTGCTCTGTGCCGGATTTGACTGTGCAAAACCAACTATTTCATATGTGGATTCCACACCGTCTGAAAGTCTTTTAACAGTAACTTTTGAACCCATACTTACTGCATCTTTATCAACACTGTCTACAATTTCAACATTATCAAGCTGATATTCAAGTTCGCTGATACGAGCTTCAATTTTAGCCTGTTCACTCTTTGCTTCATCATATTCACTGTTTTCTGAAAGGTCACCGTAAGAACGAGCAACCTTAAGTTTTTCTGCTATATCAATTCTGCCTTCGGTTTTAAGGTAATCAAGTTCTTTTTCAAGTTCAGCCTTACCTTCCGATGTCATCTTAAAAGTTTTTGCTGCCATAAAAATGTCTCCTTTTCAGAATTTTAATCACTATATTATATATTATTATATTACTACTGTCAAGAATTTTCTATTTTCCTGCAATTGCGTTTATTTGTAAAATTTCAGCCTTTGTAAGCGGTTCACATTCAAGTGCCTTTAAATTTTCAACAAGCTGTGCCTTTGAATGAACACCGATAAGCACGCTTGTAACCTCACCGTATTGCAAAAGCCACTGAATAGCAAGCTGTGAAAGTGTTTGCTCACGCTTTTTTGCAATGTTATAAAGCTGGGTAATCTGTGACTGCCTTGCCTCGTTATAGCCTACTTTTTCCCAAAGCACCCTATTTTCATAAAGGCGTGAATTTTCAGGAATACCGTTTGCACATTTGTCCGTAAGCTGCCCCTGCGCAAGCGGAGAAAATGCAATCAAACCTTTCTTTTTTGACTTTGCTTCCTTTTTCAAACCATTTTTTTCAACTGTTCTGTCCAAAATCGAATACCTGTTTTGATTTATGATAAAAGGCACATCAAAATCATCACATCTGTGGTGCATTTTATGCATTTTTTTACCGTTGTAATTGCTTATTCCCACATAAAGTGCTTTGCCGCGGCGAGTAATATCTGCAAGTGCAAGCGCAGTTTCTTCAAGCGGGGTATCGGGCGTCATACAGTGATGATAAAAAATATCAACATAATCAAGCCCCATTCGCTTTAAACTTTGGTCAAGAGATGAAGTCAAATATTTTCGGCTTCCGCCTATACCATAAGGGCCGCTCCACATTCTGTATCCGGCTTTTGTGCTGATTACAAGTTCATCACGATACGGCATAAGGTTTTCCCTTACAATTTTGCCGAAATTCACCTCGGCACTTCCGGCTTTAGGCCCGTAATTATTAGCCAAATCAAAATGAGTAATACCCATATCAAACGCAGTAAGCACAATATCTTTCATTTCATCATAATCTGCACTATCGCCGAAATTTTGCCATAAGCCGAGTGAAATTTTTGGAAGAAAAAGTCCGCTTTCACCGCATTTATTATATGTCATTTTGTCATATCTTTTTTCGTTTGCACTGTACATATTATCACCTTGAAAAAATAATAAAGATATTATACTATACTTTTGTTATTAAAACAATGCTATATCTTGAAAAGGCAAATTTACTGTGATAAAATTATAATATCAAATATTATGAGGCTTGATTATGGAAGATAAAACCAATGTAATGAGAATACTTGACCAAAAGAAGATTGAGTACAAGGAACACACATATTTAAACACCGGTGCAATAGGCGGGCAGGAAGTTGCCGAAGCTTTGGGTGAAGACGCAAATAGAGTTTTCAAAACGCTTGTAACAGTGGGCAAAACAGGAAATCACTATGTATTTTTAGTGCCTGTTAACAAAGAATTAAATCTAAAAAAAGCTGCCAAAGCAGTGAATGAAAAAAAGATTGAAATGATTAAATCAAAGGAACTTTTGCCGCTTACTGGATATATTCACGGCGGTTGCTCCCCTATCGGAATGAAAAAGTTTTTTAAAACCACAATTCATTCAACCGCAGAAAATTATGACACAATAATGTTCAGCGCAGGAAAAATCGGCTATCAGGTTGAAACATCTTTAAATTCACTAAAAAAAGTTATTCGCTTTGATTTGGAGGATATTGCAGATTAAATGACATTACAGGAAATTATTAACGAATGTGAAAGCATAGTATTTTTCGGCGGTGCAGGTGTATCAACCGAAAGCGGAATTCCCGATTTCAGAAGTGTTGACGGATTATATAATCAAAAATACGACTACCCGCCTGAAGAAATACTTTCGCACACATTTTTTTATAACAATACAGGCGAGTTTTATAAATTTTACCGCGATAAGCTGATTTGCAAAAATGCAAAGCCGAACCCGGCACATTTAAAACTTGCCGAACTTGAAAGAGCCGGCAAATTAAGTGCCGTTGTTACACAAAATATTGACGGATTGCACCAAAAAGCAGGCAGTAAAAATGTATTTGAACTGCACGGTTCAACCCTTAGAAATTACTGCACAAAATGCGGCAAAAGCTTTGATATAGATTATATTGAAAACAATACGCCCATCCCCTACTGCGATGAATGTGACAGTTTGGTAAAGCCCGATGTTGTTCTTTACGAAGAGGGGCTTGATAACGATACCGTAAACGGTGCATTAAACGCAATAAGCAATGCCGATTGCTTAATTATCGCCGGCACGAGCCTTACCGTATATCCCGCCGCAAGCTTTGTAAGATATTTCAGGGGAAAATATTTGGTACTTATTAACCGTGACGAAACCGCAATGGATAAAAACGCAGACCTTGTTATTCACGATAAAGTCGGTGAAGTGCTGTCAAAAATAAAGGTAAAATAATATGAAAGCAATTGGAAAAATATATACCGATTTTCCCGAAAAATTCGGAATACCGCGGCAAAGCGGGCTTGTAAAACAGCTTGAAGGAAGAATAATTTTAGACCCACCGTATAATGTTAAAGAAGCGTTTGACGGAATTGAAGAATATTCATATTTATGGATACTTTGGCAATTTAGCGAATGCATAAAAAGTGATTTTTCACCAACCGTGAGGCCGCCGAAGCTCGGCGGTGAAAAGCGAAAAGGTGTATTTGCGACACGCTCACCTTTCAGGCCGAATAATATAGGCTTATCGTGTGTTAAGCTTGAAAATGTTACGCACACAAAAGAATACGGTACGGTTTTAACCGTCAGCGGAATTGACATGAAAAACGGTACGCCGATTTATGATATTAAGCCATATATAGCTTATGCCGACTGCAAACCTGATGCAAAATCAAGCTTTGCCGATATTCACAAAAACGATAAACTCACAGTTAAAATAAATGATGAATTAAAAGTGCAAATTCCAAATAACAAGCTTAGTGCGCTAATCGGAATTTTGGAATGTGACCCGCGCCCTGCATATCAAAATGACGAAAGCAGAATTTACGGAATATCATTTGCAAATATGAATATAAAGTTTAAAGTATCAAACAGAATATTAACCGTTACGGATATAGAAAAATAATAAAGAGGTTAAATACTCGCAGTGCGAATATTTAACCTCTTATAATTTATCTTAATTATTTGATTTCACAAATCCAGCCTTCAGGAGCTTCAATTTCACCCATTTGAATACCTGTAAGAGTTTCATAAAGCTTCTTGGTTACAGGGCCCATTTCATCCATACCTGACGGGAAGCAAATTTCTTCACCGTGGTTAACAATCTTGCCGACCGGAGAAATAACTGCCGCTGTGCCGCAAAGTCCGCATTCGGCAAAGTCCTTAACTTCATCAAAATAAACTTCTCTTTGCTCAACTTTAAGACCGAGATACTTTTCAGCAACAATCATAAGTGAACGGCGGGTAATTGACGGTAAAATAGAATCTGACTTAGGTGTTACAACAGTGCCGTCCTTGGTTACGAAAAGGAAGTTTGCACCGCCGGTTTCTTCAACCTTTGTTCTTGTAGCAGGGTCAAGATACATATTTTCATCAAAGCCTTTTTCGTGTGCGTCAACAATGTTATGAAGTGACATTGCATAGTTAAGACCTGCTTTGATATTACCTGTTCCGTGAGGAGCGGCACGGTCAACATCAGATACACGAATTGTGATAGGCTTTGCGCCACCCTTGAAATACGGGCCGACAGGAGTACAGAACATTCTGAACTCATATTCATCAGCCGGCTTTACACCGATAACAGGGTTTGTACCGAAAACATATGGGCGAATATAAAGAGTTGCACCGCTGCCGAAAGGCGGAACCCAAGCTTCGTTAGCTTTTACAACTTCTTCAACTGCTCTTAAAAATAATTCTTCAGGGATAGGCGGAATTTGAAGTCCGCGGCAAGAATCTGCAATACGGCTTGCGTTAAGGTCAGGGCGGAAGCAAACTGTTCTTCCGTCTTTTGTGGTATATGCCTTAAGCCCTTCAAAGCAAGTTTGTGCATATTGAAGTACGCCCGCACATTCATTAAGGGTGACTGTATCATCATCGGTAAGATGACCTTCGTCCCACTTACCGTCTTTGTAATGAGCTACAAAACGCTTATCTGTTTTTACATAGCCAAAGCCGAGTTTTGACCAATCTATATCTTTCTTTTGCATTTTTTAACATCTCCTATGCAATTGTTTTTACAAAAATATTATAGCACTTTAAATTCATTTTTCAATACTAACAGGTCAAAAAATTACATTGGGCGTCAGTTTTTATCAACAGCGTCTGTAATTATTTCCCCGCCCTCGATACTCTCACGCTTTTTAAACGGCAAGTTTTCCAAAACGCTCTTATATACCTGCGTTTTTTGGCTTAAATATTCTTTGGTAAAATCAGCAATCACTTTTTTCAATATTTGCTTGAATTTAGACTTCTGTTCATCATCCAAAGTTGTTACGGAGTCAATCAATCCGAGTGCTTTTTTAATATCTATTTCTTTAGTATCGTAAAAATCAACTATTCCCATATTTTCGGCAACATATTCAAGCGTGTCAAAGAAAAGTTCAAGCTCTTCATCAGAAATATAATCAATAAGTTCATTTATATAATCGCTTATAAAATCACTCGTTCTGTCATACTTTTCTTCTGTTTTAAAGCGGTCGCCTTCCACCTGCCAAGATGATGCCTGATGCTGTTTAAGTCCTGCATTTTCACTATGCACAATTAAAGGTGCAGCATCGTGATAAAGCATTCTGCCGATGATTGAAGTCTGCGGGGTTATAAGATGAATTTTATCTTTAATTTGGCAATAATCGTATCTGTCAAAAAAATATTTAGGAAAGCCGGGTGCGTCATCTTCATACACGGCTTTAATCCGCTTTTTAAGTGAATTTGAGCAGTTTACAGCGGCAAATACTGCAAGGTTACCGCCTTTTGAATGGCCGCAAAGAATAATATCGCCCGAATGAAGCATAGATGTTTCCTGAAAATAATATAACGCTTCAATCTGCGCCGGAACGGGAAACATATACGAAAGCATTGCCGACTCCTTAACACCCGTAACCGTTACATCAGTTCCGCGAAAAGCAACAACATCACTTCCGTCATCAAGCAAAAAATGAATTGCCGAAAACTGCTTATCAATATCATCATTAACATTATTTATGTAATCACACATAATTACATTTGAAAATCGCTTTGTCATACTGCACTTTTTTAATAAGTCTGCACTTTTGACACTTATTGCAATAAGATTTTCAATTTCTTCCTGAGTATACATAGCAAAAAAGAGCTTTGCTCCTTTTAAAAGCGACACGCTCTGCTTATCCGCAATATCTTTAAAATCTGTATAAGCAAGCTGCGAAAATATAAGGTTATCCACTTCATTAAAAGCTTTTTCTTTAAACGAAAAATCGCCGTATTCTTCAATATAATCAAGCATATTATTCATATCATTTCATCTCCGGTTTCTTTATAATATTATATCAAAATACAAGTGATTTGTCACACCTGTCATAACTTTTTTACAAAAGCGCAAAATAGTATAAACTCTATTGAATGAATATATGTATTATGCTATTATATCTTTTATAGTATATTATTTTAAGGGGAGTATACTTATGGCTGAAATTTATGTACTTCAAACAGGCAAAATGCTTGTATCAACCGCTGTTCACGATAGGGACAGTAAAAAAGGTAAGCTTGCATATACAGGCATTCTTCAAGGAAAAAAAGGTAGAAGCGGAGTGCCTGTCAAGGCATTTTTAATTAAAATAAACGGTAAAAATGTGCTTGTGGATACAGGCTGGAGCGAACAGTGCGCCATAAACGCAAGGCGTCATCTCGGCATTGCACTTTATTTTTCAAGCCAGCCGACTCTCACATTAAACGATGCTGTTATAAGGCAGCTTAAAAATTTTGACCTCACACCTGAAAAGCTTGACGCTGTAATACTCACTCATCTTGACTGCGACCATGCAAGTGCAATTAAAGATTTAAAAGGTGCAAAACATTTTTATGCAACTAAAGAGGAGCTTGATATTGCTCAGCATCCAAACCCGAGATACCGTAAAAGCTTGTGGGAGGGTGTTGAAATTGAGGGAGTGCAAATGAATTACGATTCACACGCTCCTTTCGGCAAATCCTGCGATTTGTTTGGCGACGGAAGTGTTAGAATTGTTTACACACCGGGGCATTCAGCCGGCTCTTGCTGTGTAGTAGTAAAAGATAACGGAAAAATGGCAGTTATTGCCGGTGATAACGGAACAAATGAAAAATCTTGGAGCGAGCTTATACTTTCCGGCCCGATACATAATATCCAAAATATGAAAATTTCACTTCGCTGGCTTAATAAAATGTATCAAAATCCAAACTGCGTTGCAGTGCTCACCTCACATGATAAAGATTATAACGAAACAAAAATTGAATTTTAGATAAATAAAAACACCGAGATTTACATCTCGGTGTTTCTATTCTTTTTATCAATATAAAAAAGAGGAGGTAAGGATGAAAAATATTTTATCTGCATCGGGAAATAGCACCTTTCCCTTTGCTGATACTAATATACTGTTCATAAATATACTGCGTATTAAGCAATTATGAACATATTTAAAAATTATGTTAATTAAATGAAAACAAGATACTTATTTTTCTATTTACCTTTACTCTTTTTTGTGTTAAAATCATCGTAAAATATATTTCGGGAGATAATTTATGAAATCAAAAGGCGCGTCTGGCGAATTTGCAAAATATGTATCGCAAAATGTATTTGCGATGATAGGAATGTCATGTTACATTTTGGCAGATACCTTTTTTATATCAAAGGCAGTCGGTGCAAACGGTATTACAGCCTTAAATCTTGTATTGCCGCTTTATAATTTGATATTCGCCATAGGTTCAATGATAGGTGTAGGCTCTGCAATCAAATTTGCCATTGCAAAAAATCAGAAAGAAAGTAATAAACACTACTTTTTTAACGCTTTGTTTTTTACAACGGTTTTCGGTATGATTTTTATGGCAATAGGCATATTTGCACCTGAAAAGCTTGTTGAACTTTTGGGCGGAAGCCGTGAAATTGTAGCTGTGGGCGCACCGTACACAAAAATTTTTATGGCATTTGCGCCGCTGTTTATGTGGAATTACGTATGCAATGCTTTTGTTAGAAATGACGGTTCACCATCAATTGCAATGACTGCAACTGTATTAAGCAGCCTGTTTAATATCGTTATGGACTGGGTGCTTATGTTTCCGCTGAAAATGGGTATGCAAGGTGCGGCACTGGCAACTGCGCTTTCCCCGGTTGTAGGCTGTGCAATTTGCTGTTTCCACTTTGCTTCAAAGAAAAATACAATTTGTTTCAAACCATGCGTTCCATCAATTATAAAGCTTTTTAACTGTGCAAAGCTTGGTGTTTCGGCTTTCGTCGGCGAATTTTCATCAGGTGTAATTACAGTCGCTTTTAATATGGTTATATTAAAACTTGTGGGCAACATAGGTGTTGCATCATACGGTGTGGTAGCAAATATTTCGCTTGTGGCAGTATCGGTATTTAACGGTGTTGCACAGGGTTCACAGCCACTTATCAGCAAATACTATGCAAAAGGGGATAAAAAAGACCTTGAAAAAATCATCACACTCGGCACCGTCACCTGCCTTTGCCTTGCCGGAATAATTATTGCAGTAATAAATATTTTTGCAGCCCCGATTGCAAATGTTTTCAACAGTGAGCATATAGAAGAACTTACCGCCTACGCTGTTAAAGGGCTTCGCATTTATTTTGTAGGCTTTATATTTGCCGGGCTTAATATTTTCCTCTCCCTTGCATTCAGTTCAATGAGCAAAGCAATACCCGCCTTTGTTATATCAATTATGCGAGGATTTGTTGTTATTTTAGCGAGTGTATTTTTGCTTGCATATCTTTTCAATATGACGGGTGTTTGGCTCGCATTCCCGCTTGCCGAAGCTATTACTTTTATAATATCACTTGCTTTTTTGGCAAACATAAAAAAGAAAAACGAAATATAAAAAATGCGTTAGGCTCAATAAGCCTAACGCATTTACAGCGTGTAGAAAAGTTAAATTTCAAATTTCTACACGCTGTAAGACTCTGAAAAAAGTGAGATAAATTCCGTTTTCTTGTAAACGGAGCTGTACATAGGTACTGCCCGTTTGCAAAAAACGGAAAGCGCCAAAAGTGGCTTGAAATCTTTTACGCCAGCTGTTTCTTGCCGGTATAAAGCTCGTAATATCTTCCCTTTTGTTCCAGCAGCTGATCATGATCGCCGCGCTCGATGATTTCGCCGTTTTCCAATACCATGATCGCATTCGCGTTTCGAACGGTGGAAAGCCTGTGGGCGATGACAAGGGTTGTCCGGTCTGCCATCAGGCGATCCATACCATGCTCAATATGAAGCTCTGTGCGGGTATCAATTGAAGATGTGGCTTCATCAAGAATCATTACAGGCGGGTCGGCAACAGCCGCACGGGCAATTGCAAGAAGCTGCCTTTGGCCCTGGCTGAGATTTCCGCCGTCACCGGTGATAACCGTGTTATATCCGTCAGGAAGCCTGCGAATGAACGAGTGGGCAGAAGCGAGTTTAGAAGCTTCGATACATTCTTCATCCGTTGCGTCAAGCCTGCCGTAGCGGATATTATCCATAATAGTACCTGTGAACATATGAGTATCCTGCAATACTATTGCAAGGCTTTTTCTCAAATCATCTTTTTTAATACGCTTAATGTCGATTGAATCATAAGTGATTGAGCCATCTTGAATATCATAAAAGCGATTGATAAGATTTGTAATAGTGGTTTTGCCTGCACCGGTTGAACCTACAAATGCGATTTTTTGCCCCGGCTTTGCATAAAGGTTAATATCCTTTAACACCTGCTTTTCGGGAACATAGCTGAAATCAACATCTGTGAAAACAACTTTGCCCTCAACAGGAATTTTCTTATCCCCGTCAACCCAAAACCATTTTTTACCGTCTTGTGTTTTTTCTTCACTTAAAGTTACTGTTCCCTCATCAACTTCCGAATCCATATCCATAATTTCAAACACACGCTCAGCACCTGCAAGGGCAGAAAACACTGTGTTCATTTGGTTTGCAATTTGGTTAATCGGCTGGGTAAATTGCTTTGAATAACTGAGGAAAGTAAAGTATGTGCCTATATCAAGACTGCCGGTTAATGCCAATAAACCGCCGACAAGCGCGATTGTTGCATAGCTTGCATTGTTAACACCGGTTGAGCAAGGTCCCATTATGCCTGAATAAAAGTTAGCGTTTGTAGCAGCTTTTCTGAAGTCTTCATTTGTTTCTTCAAATTCATCAACAGCCTGCTGCTCGTGATTGAAAACTTTAATTACTTTCATTCCCTCAACAGTTTCTTCAATATTACCGTTCATAACACCGAGGTTTTTCTGTTGCTGCCTAAAATATTTTCTTGACTGCTTGCCGATTTTTGAAACAATGACAAGCATAATGATAAGAAAAACAAGAGCGAAAGCAAAAAGAGTCGGGCTTAAAATTATCATCATCGCAACTATGCCGACGAATGTGAATATCGAAGAAACAAGCTGAACCATTGACTGTTCAAGCATCATTTGAACATTATCAACATCATTTGTAAATCGGCTCATAATTTCGCCGTGAGTTTGCGAATCAAAATATTTAAGCGGTAAAGTCTGCATATGGTCAAAAAGGTCTTTACGAATAATATTTGTGGTTTTATATGCAATATTTACCATTATTTTACTTTGTGCAAATGAAAAAATCGACGCTCCTACATAAAACAAGGTTAAAACAACAAGATTTTTAACAAGTGTTTTAATACCCTCATTCATAAAAGTACCTGCTTTTATAGACGCTGCAATATCATTAAGAATCGGCTTTAAGCAGTAAGACGCCAAAAGGTTGCACACCGTACTTAATATAAGCATTAAAAATACAAGAATTAAGAAGAGCTTGTTTTTGCCCATATATTTAAGAATTCTTGTAAATGTCTTTTTGGCATTTTTGGGCTTTTTGAAATCATTTCTTCTGCCCGGAGGTCCCATTGGCGGCATTATTCAAGCACTCCTTTCTGCTGTGTATTATAAATTTCCTGATAAATTTCATTGGTTTTCATAAGTTCTTCGTGGTTGCCTATGCCCTTAATTTCACCGTCATCTACCACAAGAATTTCATCTGCATCTTTAACAGAAGAAATTCGCTGTGCGATAATAAATACAGTTGTATCCTTAAGGTCGCTGTAAAAGCTTTCACGAATTTTTGCTTCCGTTGCAGTATCAACCGCACTTGTTGAATCATCAAGAATGAGAATTTTAGGTTTTTTAATCATTGCACGGGCAATACAAAGCCTTTGCTTCTGACCGCCCGAAAGATTAAGACCGCCCTGTGAAAGATATGTGTTATATCCGTCAGGCTGTTCGTTAACAAACGCATCTGCCTGCGATGCCTTGCACGCTGCAACAATTTCTTCGTGTGTTGCGTCTTTTTTACCCCAGCGTATATTTTCTTCAATTGTACCGCTGAAAAGTACATTTTTTTGAAGTACGACACCTATCATTTCACGAAGTGCTTTAAGGTCATACTCCCTTACATCAACACCGTCAATAAGCACACTGCCGCCTGTAACATCATAAAGGCGCGGAATAAGGTTTACAAGGCTTGATTTACCGCAGCCTGTACCGCCCACAATACCGATAATTTGGCCTGCTTTTGCTTTAAACGAAACATTTTCAAGAATATTATCGCCCTTTGATTCAGGGTCATATTTAAAGTTTACATTTCTGAATTCAACTTCGCCTTTAGGTTCGGTAGGAACAAAAGGTTTTTCAGGGTTAACGATATCAATTTCGGTATCAAGAACTTCAACCACACGCTCACCGCAAGCTTTACCTCTTGCAAGCTGAAGAAGCATCATTGAAATCATTACGAGGTTCATAAGAATTTGAACAACATAAGATGCAAATACTGATATTTGACCTATCTGCATAACACCCTCATTGGCTGAAAGTGCGCCCTTATAATATGTGAACACGATTACAGCGTTAAAAAGGAGCATCATGACAGGCATTACTGTTACAATAAGGCCTGATGCCATAGCACCTTGCTTTGCAAGTTCATCCGAAGAATTATGGAATTTATCCTTTTCATGCTCCTCACGAACAAAGGCTTTAACCACACGCATACCGATAAGGTTTTCCTGTACAACACGGTTAACATTATCAACCTTTTTCTGCATTTTTTGAAACATAGGAAAACCGAATTTCATAATAAGAGCAACAATTACTATGATAATCGGCAGCATAATAAGAAGTGTTGCCGACATTTTAGGGTTAATCCTTACTGCCATAACTGCCGCCACAACCAAAAGTGCCGGTCCTCTTACAAGAATACGAAGTGACATCATAACAACATTTTGAAGCATTGTAATATCATTTGTAAGTCTTGTTGTAAGTGAAGCGGTTGAGAATTTATCAATATTTCTAAATGAAAAATTGCTTATTTTTTTATACACATCATTTCTGAGCCTGTATGCAAAACGCTGGCTTACTATTGCAGAAGCTTTCATTGTGCCTATACCGCCGCAAAGACCGATACACGCAAGCCCAAGCATACCAAAGCCCATTTTTAAAACATAAGCTTTTGCATCTTCAGGTGTAGTTGCAACATTAACCGTTTCATAAATATTATTTGCAAGTGACGGAAGTGCAAGCTCACATATGGATTCAACAATCATACCAAGCGCACTGAGAAATGCAAGAAAGCCAAGCCCTTTAAGATATTTTCCTAATTTTTTTAACATTCACTTTCATCTCCTTTTTCGCGGCAATCGCCGCATTCTTCTAATAAATTATCAATTGCTGTTTGCAAATAATGTGCAAACTTGAGGGCAGTATCCCTATCCATTCCTTTTGTAATCACAGCCTCAAGCTCATCCATTTTGGCTCTTATGTTTTTCGGTACAGCCTTCGCCTTATTTGTAGGGTAAAGATGCATTATTCTTGCATCCTTTTCATCCGGCTTTTTCAAAATAAAGCCTGCTTTTTCCATTCTTTTAATTGATACGCTCATAGTCGGCAGTGAAACGCCGCACGAACTTGCAAGTTTACTTGAAGTAATGCCCTCATTTTCAATCAACGCAAAGATAATATCCTGCTGGCCCGAATAAAGCCCCTCTTGTGCAATAACTTCGTTAAACCTGCAACGAATTAAGCGTGACAAAAAACTAACTCTCGGCCCTACAAGGTTTTCCGGCGGTGCCTGCTTGCGCTTATAATTCATTATTTCACCACTCTTTCTGCCTAAATTTCTATTTCAATTACTATTTTTAATAATGTTAGTCAACTAATATTAGCCGACTAAACGATATTTTAGCACAATTTAACAAAAAGTCAAGAATAATATTGTAAACGATATATGAATGTGATAGAATACCAAATCGAACAAGCACAAACTATCGTTATATAAATATGTATAGGTGAAATATGGATTATAATTTATATGATATTAACACAATAAAAAAAATATTATCCAAATACGGATTTACATTTTCAAAGGCACTTGGGCAAAACTTTTTGATTGACCCCGATGTATGTCCAAAAATGGCTGAATCGCTTAATGCGGATGATAAAACAGGCGTACTTGAAATTGGCCCGGGCATAGGTGTGCTTACAAAAGAGCTTGGAAAAGTTGCAAAAAAAGTAGTTTCTATTGAGCTTGATAAAAGGCTTTTACCTGTGCTTGAAGAAACGCTCGGTGATTATGATAATATTGAAATAGTAAACGGCGATGTAATGGAGCTTGATTTAAAAGCTTTGATAGAAGAAAAGTTTGAAGGTTGCAGCAATATAAAAGTATGTGCAAATTTGCCTTATTATATAACTTCACCGATAATAATGATGCTTCTTGAAAGCGAACTTAATATTGACGAAATAGTTGTAATGGTGCAAAAAGAAGCAGGCGAAAGGCTTTGTGCAAAGGTAGGCACAAGGCAGGCAGGTGCAGTCAGCGTTGCAGTTAATTTTTATGCAGACGGAGAAATTCTTTTTGATGTGCCGAGGGAAAGCTTTATGCCAAGCCCAAAGGTTGACAGTGTGGTTATCAGGTTAAAAATAGGCAACGAATGTAAATATGAAATTGAAAATAAAAAGAAATTCTTTTCTGTTGTTAAATGTGCATTTGCACAAAGAAGAAAGACTGCATTAAACAGCATTTCAAACACAATGGGTGTGCCTAAAGCAAAGCTTACTGAAATTTTTGAAGAATTAGGGTTGGATATTAACATCAGGCCCGAAAAGCTGACTATGGAAAATTTGATTGAACTATCGGAAAAAATATGAAAGGATAAAAGCCATATATGAAAGATAACACAAAAGTTTTTGAAGATTACAGTGTACCGAAAGCAGTATGCACAATGGCATTGCCGAGTATGCTGAGTATGCTTATAAATATAGTATATAACCTTGCAGATACATTTTTTGTAGGCCAAACCAGTGACAGTAACCAAGTAGCCGCGGTTTCCGTTTCAATGCCGCTGTTTTTGCTGTTTATCGCTATGGGCAACCTTTTCGGTGTCGGCGGATGTGCATTTGTAAGCCGTTCACTCGGTGAGGGTAAAAAAGACAGGGTTAAAACCATAAGCGCGTTTTGCATTTATTCCGCAATCGGCGTCGGCGTTTTAATCGGCGCAATATTTCTTATATTTAAAAATCAAATTCTTATGCTTGTAGGTGCAAGTGAAAATACGGTTGGTTTAGCGGCAGATTATCTCAAGTGGGTGGCAATCGGTGCTCCGTCAATCGTACTTGCAATCGCTTCATCAAACCTTGTAAGAGGTGAGGGTGCGGCAAAGGAATCAATGATAGGTTCGGTTATCGGCCAAATCACCAATATTATACTTGACCCGATTTTCATTCTTCACACCGGGGATAAACTTTTCGGTATTACAATGCCTTTTGGGCTTGATATGGGTGTAGCAGGCGCAGCAATTGCAACTGTTATCGGCAATATCGTAACAGTGCTTTACTTCCTTATTTATTTCCTTAAAGGTAAAAGTATATTAAGCATTACACCGGCACGCTTTTCTATGAAAAACGGAATAACAAAAGGTGTTGTTTCAGTTGGGCTTCCTGCCGCAATTAACAATCTTTTAATGAGTATAAGCAATATTATTGTAAATGTTGTTCTTATAAAATACGGTGACAACGCTGTTGCTTCAATGGGAATTGCAATGAAAGCAAATATGCTTGTAGTAATGCTTCAAATAGGTCTTGGCCAGGGTGTACAGCCGCTTATAGGCTACTGCTACGGTGCAGAAAATTACAAGAGAATGAGAAAATGCCTGCGTTTCAGCGTTATTTGCAATGTAATTATAGGTTCGGTTATGACAGGCTTTTACCTTTTGTTTAGGCAAAATGTTATTGAAATATTTATTAACGATGCCGATGTTATCAGTCTCGGTGTTAAAATGCTTCTTGCACTTATGGCTCCCGGCCCTGTTATCGGAATTATGTTTGTACTCAACTTCTCATTTCAGGGAATGGGGAAAGGTGTGCAAAGTATGGTGCTGTCACTCGGCAGGCAAGGCCTTATTTATGTGCCGATGCTGTTTATTATGAACAAATTCATCGGGCTTGAAGGCGTAATTTGGGCGCAGGCAATAGCAGACTTCTGCTGTGTGATTATGAGTGTTATAATGTACGCATTTGTTAATAAAGGAATTAAAAAACGAGAAAGCTCACTTGTAAAATAATATAAATGAAACCAAAAGCGTTGGAGATTTGATTTCTCCAACGCTTCAGCGTGTAGAAAAAACCAAATTATAAATTTCTACACGCTGGTAGATTTTGAGAAAGTGAGATAAATTTCGTATTTTGCGAGTGGGAGCTGTACGATGGTAC
>ERZ833515.579-NODE-579-length-30934-cov-3.549338_pt1 | contig 30934 bp, 27 predicted proteins | sample MGYA00519949_ERZ833515 | MGnify/ENA primary metagenome ERZ833515 (study PRJEB31850, sample SAMEA3708741) | human gut metagenome | biome: human gut; feature: human-associated habitat; material: faeces | place: China | collected 2014 ...
CCGCCACGCTGACCGATGCCGTCCAGTGGGCGAAATCCGACCTCGAACTTTTCCCGCTGACGGTGGAGCTGCACCGCCTGATCCGCGAGAACAGCGCGAACGAAAATGAATACAAGCGTTATATCGACAGCCTGAAAAGCTCCGTGCTGACGGCATTCTATACCCCGTCGGCGGTAACGGAGGCGTTGGCCGACGTGCTGCACGATTACAACGTGCGCCCGCGTCGCCTGCTGGAACCATCCGCAGGACACGGCGCGTTTGTCGAGGCGTTCATCCGAAAGGATGCCGATACCGATGTCATGGCCTTCGAGAAAGACCTGCTGACGGGTAAAATCCTCTCCTGCCTCTACCCCGACAAAAAAGTGCGGGCGGAGGGTTTCGAGCGTATCGAGAAACCTTTCAACGACTATTTCGACGCGGCGGTCTCCAACATCCCGTTCGGAGACGTGGCGGTGTTCGATCCGGCCTTCTCCGCAAGCGAATCGGTCGGTCGCCGTAATGCCGCGAAAGCCATCCATAATTACTTTTTCCTCAAAGGGCTGGATGCCGTCCGCGACGGCGGCATCGTGGCGTTCATCACCTCGCAGGGCGTGATGAACGCCACGCGCAACGAAGCGGTCAGGCTCGAAATGCTCAAAGGGGCGCACCTCGTCTCCGCGATCCGCCTGCCGAACAACCTCTTTGCCGACCATGCCGGAACGGAAGTCAGCAGCGACCTCGTCGTCCTGCAAAAAGATACCCGCAGGGAGGGGCTGACAGAGGACGAAAAGCTGTTTATCCAAACGGGAATGCAGAACGGCGTAAGTACCAACCGTTATTTTATCGAACACAAAGACCAAATCATCCATACAAGCGCGAAGTTAGACACCGACCCCTATGGCAAGCCCGCAATGGTCTATCGGCATGACGGAGGTGTAGAAGGTATCGCCACGCAGTTGCGCGAGTTGCTCGACGACGATTTGCACGCAAGGTTGGTTATGCGGCTCTACTCCGGCGGCATACGGGATGCACGGTTGCAAGAGCAGCAGGCGAAAGCCCAAACGACCGACACGCCCCTGCGCACGGAGCCGACGGCGGAAGATTTGGCCGCTTTCGGGGTATGGGCAAAGGAAAAAGAGCAACGGTTGTGGGAGGAACGACCGCCAAAGGCAACCGATTTCGAGGAGGCGACCGTCGTCCAAGAGACGGTGCAACCGCCGACCGCCGTGATTCGGCAGGAAGCGGAACGGACTGCCGTACCTCCCAAAGAGGAGAAGCCCGAAATCGAGCCTCCGGTCATGAGCCTCTACGATCTGTTCGGCTTCACGGCGGAGGAAAGACGTATTGCCCAGACGGGCGGGAAGCTCCGCCGACGAAGCAACCGTCCCAAGCTGGCGCAGCCGCGTCAACCGTCCCTGTTCGATACGCCGACACAAGCAACGGTGACAACCATCCAAGCGGAACAGACGGCGCAAACCTCCACCGAAACCGCAGCGCGTCCCGCCTATTCCGTCGAAAACGCTGCCGGGGCAGATATGAACCGCCGTATCGCTGACGTCGAGCGGCAGATCCGCGAAGATGAAGCGAGGCTCACGGCGGAAGAGCGGCAGCGCAGACACGAGGAGGAGATGAAGCCCCGCCTGTTCGACGGATTGCTGGAACCGCACCACCGTGAGGGATCGTTCGTCAAGGTAAACACCGTCGGGGCACGTTATCAGATCGGCTACCTGAAAGACGTTACCCGCTACGGGGCGACGTTCCACCCGCTTGATCTGGGAAAGGAACAGCGGGAAAAAATTGCAGCCTACATTCCCGTGCGCGACGCTTACGAGCGGCTCTACGCTTACGAGGCGGAGTATCACGATGAAGGATCGGCGCAGCGCGAGGCGTTGAACACCTGTTACGACAAGTTCGTTGCCCGTTACGGTAATCTGAACGCCAAAGCGAACGTCAAACTCCTGATGATGGATACGTCGGGGCGCGACATCCTCGCCCTCGAACGAGCGGAGAACGGACAGTTCGTCAAGGCCGACATCTTCGACCATCCCGTAGCGTTCGCGCTTAACGGGATTACGCACGTCGATACGCCCGAAGAGGCTCTCTCGGCCTCGCTCAACCGCTACGGCGGCGTGAACTTCGACTACATGGAATCCCTTTCGGACAACAGCCGCGAGGAGCTGATCGACGAGCTGAAAGGGCGCATCTTCTACAATCCGCTCTCCGGTGGTTACGAAATCAAAGACCGCTTCATTGCGGGCAACGTAGTGGACAAGGCGGAGCGCATCGAGGCATGGATGGCCGGGAACCCGCACGGCGAGCGCGAAAAGGAAGCTCTCGCCGCCTTGCAGGAGGCCGCGCCGCGCCCGATTACGTTCGACGAGCTGGATTTCAACCTCGGCGAGCGGTGGATTCCGACGGGTATCTACTCGGCATACGCCTCTTATCTGTTCGACACGAAAGTAAGTGTCGGTTTCTCGGAGAGCATGGACGACTACGCCGTCAAATGCGGCGTGAAGAACGCCAAGATTCTCGACCAATTCTGTGTCAAGGGGTATTACCGCAGCTACGACGGTATCGCCCTGCTGAAACACGCCCTCGTGAACACCGTGCCCGACATGACCAAGAGCATCGGCAAGGATGAGCACGGAGGCGACATCAAGGTGCGCGACAGCGAGGGCATACAGCTCGCCAACGCCAAGATAGACGAAATCCGCAACGGATTCGGGGAATGGCTGGAGGAGCAGTCTCCACAGTTCAAGGAACGGCTGGCAACCCTGTACAACCGCAAGTTCAACTGTTTCGTGCGACCGAAATATGACGGCTCGCACCAGACCTTTCCCGACCTGAACCTGAAAGGGCTTGCCGGTCGGGGCATAAAGAGCGTATATGCCAGCCAGAAGGATTGCGTGTGGATGCTCAAACAGAACGGCGGAGGGATATGCGACCATGCCGTGGGAACGGGGAAAACCCTCATCATGTGCATGGCGGCGCACGAGATGAAACGTCTCGGATTGGTACATAAGCCGATGATTATCGGACTGAAGGCGAATGTGGCGGAGATAGCCTCCACCTATCAGACGGCCTATCCGAACGCCCGTATCCTGTATGCTTCGGAAAAGGACTTCTCCACCGAGAACCGTGTACGGTTCTTCAACAATATCAAGAACAATGACTACGACTGCGTAATCATGTCGCACGACCAGTTCGGCAAGATACCGCAGTCGCCGGAGTTGCAGCAACGGATATTGCAGGCGGAGCTGGATACGGTGGAGGAAAGTCTGGACGTGATGCGCCAGCAGGGAAAAGACATCTCACGGGGGATGCTGAGAGGATTGGAAAAACGGAAGATCAACCTTGAAGCGAAGCTGGAGAAGATAGAGCACGACATCCGCTCGCGCACGGACGATGTGGTGGACTTCAAGCAGATGGGCATCGACCACCTGCTCATAGACGAATCGCATGCGTTCAAAAACTTGACATTCAATACCCGCCACGACCGTGTGGCAGGGCTTGGCAACTCGGAAGGAAGCCAGAAATCCCTCAACATGCTATTCGCCATCCGTACCATTCAGGAGCGCACGGGCAAGGACTTGGGAGCCACGTTCCTTTCGGGAACGACCATCAGCAACTCGCTCACGGAACTGTACCTGCTGTTCAAGTACCTGCGCCCGAAGGAGCTGGAACGGCAGGACATCCGCTGCTTTGACGCATGGGCTGCCATCTTCGCCAAGAAGACGACCGATTTCGAGTTCAACGTGACGAACAACATCGTGCAGAAAGAGCGTTTCCGTTATTTCATCAAAGTGCCGGAGCTGGCGGCGTTCTACAACGAAATTACCGACTACCGCACGGCGGAGGATGTGGGTGTAGACCGCCCGGAGAAGAACGAGATACTGCACAACATACCGCCTACGCCAGAGCAGGAGGACTTCATCCAACGGTTGATGGCGTTCGCGAAAAGCGGGGATGCCACGCTGTTAGGCAGACCGCCCCTTTCGGAAACGGAGGAGAAGGCGAAGATGCTCATCGCCACGGACTACGCCCGTAAGATGGCTCTGGATATGCGCATGATAGACCGTAATTACGAAGACCACCCGGACAACAAGGCTTCTCACTGCGCCAAGATGATTGCGGAGTATTATCACAAGTATGAGGCACAGAAAGGCTCACAGTTCGTATTCTCGGACTTGGGGACGTACCAGCCGGGTGACGGTTGGAACGTGTACAGCGAAATCAAGCGCAAGCTGACAGAAGATTACGGCATACCCGCCCATGAGGTGCGCTTTATTCAGGAGTGCAAGAACGACAAGGCACGCAAGGCGGTGATAGAGGCCATGAACGCCGGGACGGTGCGGGTGCTGTTCGGATCCACGAGTATGCTCGGCACGGGCGTGAACGCGCAGAAACGGTGTGTGGCTATCCATCATCTGGATTGTCCGTGGCGACCGTCCGACTTGGAACAGCGCGACGGTAGAGGGGTGAGGGCAGGTAATGAGATTGCCAAAAACTTCGCCGGCAACAACGTGGATGTGGTCATCTATGCCGTGGAGAAGTCGCTGGACGGCTACAAGTTCAATCTGCTGCACTGCAAGCAGACCTTTATCAGCCAGCTCAAAAGCGGAGCGATGGGCGCGCGTACCATCGACGAGGGCGGCATGGACGAGAAATCGGGCATGAACTTCTCGGAGTACATGGCTATTCTCTCCGGCAACACCGACCTGCTCGACAAGGCGAAGCTGGAAAAGAAAATCGCCTCGCTGGAGGGGGAACGCAAGTCGTTCAACAAGGGCAAGCGGGAGTCGGAGAATAAACTGGAGTCCAAGACGGGGGAATTGCGGAACAACACCGCATACATCGAAGCCATAACGGAGGACTGGAACAAGCTCCTTGCCGTGGCAAAGACGGACAAGGACGGCAACCGCCTGAACCTTATCACGCTGGACGGAGTGGCTTCCACTGACGAGAAGGTGATCGGGACGAAGTTGCAGGAGATAGCGAGGAACGCCACAACGGGCGGGCAGTACCTGCCGGTCGGTGAGATTTACGGTTTCCCTGTAAAAGTAGTCAGCGAGACGATGATGGAGAACGGTCTGCCGTTCACGGACAACCGCTTTGTGGTGGAAGGCAACTATAAGTACAAGTTCAACAACGGGCATGTGGCGATGGCGGACACCCATGCGGCGGCAACCAATCCGCTCAATGCGCTGGAGAAGATTCCTTCGCTCATAGAACAATATAAGGTGAAGAACGAGGCATTGGAGAAGGATATACCGCAGTTGCAGGAGATAGCCGGAAAAGTGTGGAAGAAGGAAGATGAGCTGAAAGCCCTGAAATCGGAAATAGCGGCACTGGACAGAAAGATACAGCTGGAGCTGGCTCCGCCTGCTGCCGGACATGAAACCGGAGACATGCAATCGGAGGGCAACACCCCTAAAGAACAGGAATCCCTGCATCCACATCCGGAGAACCCTTCCGATTCATTCCGACAAACAGCCCATGCGGTACGGCACGGAGTTAAATTTTGAAACTTTCCGTTCCAAGTCTTAGGATATGCTTACTATAGGGAGAGGAAACTGTTTGCTGAAAGCGGTTTCCTCTTTCAATGTCATTGGGTGGATTATTCTGCCGTATGGTGGTTCGGTTACGGTCAGGGCTCTAATTTTGCTTTATTGCGGTGTCTGTGAGAAAAAACATTGAATATCAATGAAAGAAGAAACTACTGATGCAAAAAGCTCGACGGTGATAATCGTCGATGAAGCGAGTGGAAAGGCAACTACGATAAAACTTCCTGTCGAAGGCAAGATGATTATGGATTTTCTCATGGAAGCTACCGCTATGTTTGCCAACTCTCAAACAGGCATACCTGCCGATAAGGTTTTTGACGATTATGTATTCATTCGCAAAGATTGCGGATATAAGAAAGTGGCGGTAAAGGAAATCAGCCATCTGGAAGCAGGCAGAAATTATTGTGACATCTATCTGGCGGACGGTACGCATTTAAATGTGAGTATGCCAATGGCAGAAGTCCACGAATACCTGCCTCCCGACCTGTTCAAACGTGTGCACCGTTCGTTTGTGGTAAACATGGAGCATATAGATGCCTATATCGGGAATATGCTGGTATTGAAGAACGGAAAGCAAATCACTATCGGCAGGGAGTATCGTGAAACAGTGGCAAAGGAGTTCACCTGCATTGGTTCGCGTAAGCGTGTTAAAGAGAAAAACAGGGAAAAAGAGGCATCCGGTGGATGAATCGGACGTATGGTGGAAACAATTGTCCCGGTGGTCGGTTCCGCCTAATTTAGCCGCTGTAAACCTACAATTTACCAAAAGAATTTAGTATTAATCATTAAAAAAACAAGGAGGTTGTTATGGCTATTGACACAGCTCCCTCACAAGTGGCAACCAGTGCGTTGCAAGCAATCCCCTTCGGTTCCATTATCGGAGGTCCTCTGAAAGCCTGTATTGAGGCACAGGCAATGGCAGCCCAGACATCGTGGCAGTTCATCCAAGAAGTCGGATTGAACACCAACAAGGAGACCGGGCAGAAAGAAGCCGTCAACGTATCGTTCCAATTCATGCAGAACGGGCGTATGGCACAGTTGAACGTTCCGTTATTGACAATCGTACCCATCCCGTACATTGCCATCCAGAATATCGACATCAATTTCAAGGCGAACATCTCTGCCTCTTCGTCCTCATCGTCCGAACAGTCCTCTTCCTCTTCGGTGGATGTCGGAGGAGAAGCGTCCATGAAGCTCGGCTGGGGTCCTTTCAGTATGGATGCAAGCATGAAAGCGAACTATTCATCCAAGAAAGACTCCAAGGCGACACAAAACTCGCAGTACAGTGTGGAGTACACGATGGATGTGGCGGTCAAAGCGGGTCAGGACAGTATGCCTGCCGGTCTCGCCAAGGTTCTTGAACTGCTTGGCAGCGCATTGGACGTATCCGATCCCGACGGCACGCTGGAGGTCAGTGAACAGACCCTGAAGCTTATTGACGGCAAAGCGATGGTTATCGCCACCTACAAGAACAATCAGGGCATCTTCAAACCGACGGAAATCCTCTTGGACGGCAAACCGGGAGAAGAGAGCGGCAACAGTGCCAAATTCAGCTTCACGGCAGCGGGTGACTACATCCTGAAAGCCGGTGGAAAGAAAGAGGTGAAGATACATGTTGATGCTCCCGCAGGGAATGTCCCGGCGGAGAAACCGGCAGCAGAGCCGAAAAAAGAAGACGCGAAGTAATCATTAACCAGTAAAAAGAATATCTTATGGCTCAATTAAGTACAATTATCAGTTCCATCCTGCGAGATATGGTACTCGCCCAGCATGAAGCGAACCTGTATGCCGTCACATTGAGTGAGGCGTACAAGAAAGACGGACGGATGGAAAATTTTTCCCTTCCTGCCATCGCACTGGGCGAGATGGAACTGGACATCCATTACGGAATCAAGGACGTGGAAGAGAATGCCGAACAATATGAAATCAATTATGCCGAACTGCGCAAGGACTGCAAGTTGATCTGCCAGCAATTGGCAGGTGTCATCATTACAAGCATTATCGCTTCGGTTCAGGCGTCCGGGCTGGATGATAACCCCCGTACCTCCAACCTTGTTGAGCAAATAGCCGAGAAGCCGGATGTGAAACGTAATTTCTCCACTTTTTTGAGCTGTAAGATTTTCAAGTCCCTGCAAATTGATTTCACCAAGCTGGTGAATGATGACGGCACCGTGAACAGCCGGATCCTGTTGGCAAGTGCCATCCAGACTGCCAATGATGAGTTCCTGCACCATCCTGAGCTGACATCACTCTTCAGTACCGAGACCGGCAAAACCGTGCGCAGCCGTGCCAAAGAGGAGATGTGCAATGCCCTCGAAATGATTATGCCCAAACTGTTGAAAGACATCAACCTTAAACGGAAGCGGCTCATGCCGTCCATGGAAGTGATAGTAGGCTCGGAAGAACTTGCGAAGCTGCCGGATGAATGTATCCATTCCTTCCGCTTCAAGGTCAGTCCCAACAGCCTGAACTTGAATATTCTTGAGGATGACAATTCATCCATTTAATAAAAACACAAGATATGGAGAATAAACAAAAGACTGTCAGCAGCCAAGTTATGGAGCTGAAAGACCTGATTTCAGGTCCCTTGGTAGCAACCATCGATGCCGATACCATTTCATCCCGCAGGTATTTGAAATATCTCTTTGAACTGGCATTCGAATCCTATGACGAAAAGAGCGGAGAAGTCGGTGATATGAGAACCCTGAACTTCACATACATGAGCCGGGATATAAACGGCGCACGTATGCAAAGAGTGAGCATACCGTTACTTACCCTCGTCCCGCTCCCTTTACTGCAAGTGAAAGAGGCCGACTTTGACTTCGACATCCAGATTATAGATGCCGTATCGCAAGATGCCAACGCCACTTTCTCACTTAAAAACGCCATGGAAGGCAAAGAGGAGCCGCAGTCAGGGGAAGGCACAAGACTCCGCGTGTCGCTCTCTCCGGCATCCGTTGAAGCGGCAAGCAAAAGCGCCGTCCAGCAAAGCCTTACAGCCAACATGCGCGTGAAGGTGAAGATGCGGCAAGCAGATTTGCCGGGCGGGGTCGCCAACCTGCTGAACCTCACAACGAACAACCTTCTGATAGAAGATACGGAAGACGATGAAACAGAAAATACAAAAGAGAAAGGAGACGAAAAACAATGAACCATGAGCAAAGAATGCCCGGCGTAGGCTGTCCGCGCTGCAAGCAGTTCATCCCCACTTCCATTACGGAACTGATTACCGCGTCCTCGCTGTGCTGCCCGCATTGCGGATTGAGGATGGACATCGACCGCCAGAAGTCCAAGACCGCACTGGAGGCGTTGAAGAAAGTAAATATGGCACAAGCGGAAGTAGAAAAACGAAGTCATTTCAATCATTAAAAAAACAGCATTATGAAAAAGATATTTATCCTGTTCTTATCCTGCATACTTTCCATAGGAATATATGCAAAGGAATACAATCCCCAATCCCCGGTTCCAACAGTCAGCTGCATATTGGATTCCTTGGGCAGCGGCAACCAGACTGCCGCCTATATCATACAGACGGACAATAGGCTGGCAGCGTTTGAAGCCTATCTCCAGCTGCGTGCAAAGTATCCACGCATCGGGGATGAGACACGCAAATACAACGGCGATGTGATAATCACTTGCCTGTATCCGTTTGAAAACGGTACGATAACCTATTACGACAGCGTGAGCCGTGACATAACCGGTGTGCTTGAAATCAACTGTTCCGGCAAGATAGACAAGAGTGATCCGCTAAAAAGATATCCCGAACATTTCTTCATCCTCTTTTTGAACGGACAAGCAAAGAAGTAAGGCATGTTACGGAGATTGTACCACTGGCTTCGTTCGCTCTTCAAGCGGAACCGGAAGGAAACCGTACCTGACGAAGTTCCTCTGCCTTCATCCCTACAGACGCTCACCGACTGGCTGGAGATGCAGCGTAAGGAACGGAAGCTGCGGATGCGCAGACCGGCAGGCTGTAGACGCCGTATCATAGAGGTGGCGGATTTCCCGGAAGCTTTGCTGCTCTTCATCCATCTGCCCGTTGTCGGGACGATCAAAGCGGAAGAGTCAGCCGGAGTAAACCGCTATACTTGTGAACTATCCGGAGGTGCGGTACTATCCTTGGATGACAAGGTGAGCACCGGCTCCAATGAATTGGCTAAGATGTGCCTGCACGAACCAAGGCAGCGCAAGGCTGCGTTAAAAATACTTTTTGTAAGAAAGAAAAAGAAAAACAGATGGAAAATATGAAACGATTTTTAATTATACTGTTTCTGGTTTGTCTATTCGGGGCCTCCTGTAGTGAACGCTCCGGACAAAACAGACAGGAGAAAAACACGCAAGAGAGCACTTCACAGGAAACAGCCGGAACAGACGAGACTGTTTACCTTCGGGAACTTCTGCTCTCCATCACTGACGGCAAGGATGGTAAATGGACGTATTACAAACTTGTGAAAAACGAGGACGATATATTGGTACTGTTCGGACGCATCTGCGGAGAACAGGAATGTGAGACAACCTATAATAGAGACAATATCGTTCATACGTGCAAGCTTCCAGCAGGCAAGGGAGAACTGATACTGACCCGTTTCGGCAAGCGTAAGGGCGACGCCCTTGCAAAATTATCCGTCCATATTGAAGGTGTATCGGATATAAAAGCCGTCAAATTCATTACAGATAAGCCTAAAAAGGCAAAGAAATCCGTAAAGGTAGAAGAGACGGGAGAGGAGTATTCTCGCGGCACTCTGTCTGAAATAGAGTATTAACATTTATATAAAACAGATTATGAAAATGATTCGATTGAAAGATGTGGGGAGTGACGTGGCTACCCTGCAGCAGTTGCTTTGCCAGTGGGGATATACGGTCGATGTGACCGGTATCTTCGACGAGCAGACCGATACGGCTGTCCGCCGTTTCCAGAAAGACCAGCGGCTGGCATCCGACGGTATTGCGGGCAATGACACATGGAATGCTCTGCAAGACATGTCGGCTATGGAGAAATTCTCCCTGCGGCTTACAGAAACCGATTTTATACGTGCGGCACGTATGCTGGGAACAGATGCCGCCGCCATCCATGCGGTTCAGGAAGTGGAGACAGGCGGACGTGGCGGTTTCTTTGCAGCCGGACGTCCCGCCATCCTCTTCGAGGGACATATCTTCTGGAGCCAGCTGAAGAAGAACGGGCTGAATCCGGAGGATTATGTACAGGGAAATGAGGACATCCTATATCCCAAATGGACTAAGGAGCATTATAAGGGAGGTATGGAGGAGTATAAACGGCTTGCCAAGGCACTGAAGATACATGAGAAGTCAGCCGCCTGTTCCGCCAGTTGGGGGCTGTTCCAGATAATGGGTTTCAACTATGCCGCCTGCGGATGCGCCAACACCCGCGAATTTGTAGACAAGATGTGTTCCAGCGAGGGCTCGCAGCTCGATCTTTTCGTCTTATTTCTTAAAAGCAACGGATGGGATAAATATCTCAAGAATTTGGATTGGACAGAGTTTGCCCGTCATTACAATGGTCCGAGTTTTGCTCAGAATAAATACGATGAAAAGTTACAGAAGGCTTATCTTAAATATAAGTAGACATATTTTCATTGTTACAGTCGTTGTTATCTTTTGTTCATTATTCTTGGTACGGTTGTGTCGGCTGCTTCCAGCAGGCGGTGCAACCGTTTCCAACGATACGCTGCCCGTCTCCCTGTTTTCTGACGGAAGGCCGCTCGGTCAGCCTTATTCTTCACGAAATCCCGACATCCGTATGGTGCGCGTATTCTCGAAAGAGGAAGGCTTGGCTCTTTTTCGACGGATATGTACCGGGAGGATGGAATTGCGTGGCAATAATGAAAAGGGTCTATTCCTTATAGGTTATTCTCCCCATGTAACGGACGGCTGTTTTATTTTCACCTCAAATGTTCCGAAAGGGACTTATGAAGTGGGTATAATCCTTGTGCGCTCACCTTCTCTCATCGCAAAGGGAATCCGTGAGATTCACTTTGTCCAAGCTATAAAAGTTAGAAAATAATACGCTCTTTGACATGATGGAATAAACGAACGCTTGTAAACAAGGTATCACCTATCGTGCAAAATCAAGATAATTCAGGGTCTGTTTTTTTTTATGTTTCAGGATTAATTTACTAATTTTGCAGGCATTGATTTAAACCGACATACAAGATGATGTTTCCTACACCCGAAATATATTACTATACTGCATGCTTTGCATTCATCTTCTCAGGGGTGATATGCGGGGCGGTACGCTGGTTCCATGTATGCAGCCAATACGCCGAAAGAAGCGATTACTTTTATCCGGCGCGGCGGCAGGCCACTTTCTTCTATACCTTCCTGCTGCTGTTCTGCCCTTACCTGTTCCATCTGGAATCGGCGGACACATGGCTCTATACCCGTATTTTCGGGATACTCTATTATCCGGTGTGCTTCACCATGCTCTACCGCTGCTATTTCTCCACAAAGGAGAGCCGGTATAAACGCCTGCGCTACAATGCGCAGGTAGCCGTCATCCCGTTTGCCTTTATCGCGTCGCTGCTGCCTTTTGCCATCATGGGGGGCGACCGGCTTGCTCCTTACCGCCCCGTTATCCTTTGTTTGGCGGCAGGTGCCGGTCTGCTGGTGCTCTATCGGCTGGTGCACACGATGCTGCATCTGAAAAAGCGGATAGACGACTATTCGGGCGACACCTATTCCAATACCGATGATTTTCCTTATAAATTCGCCTCCCGCACGCTTCCCATGTCCGTGGTGCTGGCGGCATTGGGCTGGGTGGTGTTCCTCACGGACAGCCGGATGGCAAACATGTGGATGAACCTCCTGTTCACCGTGTGGCAGACCTGTTTCCTGATTGTCATCCTACACTCCTTCCAGAAGGATGACTTGCCGGATGAGGAGGAAGAGCCGGTTTCCGTCCGGACAGTGGAAGACGGCGTTGACCGCGAAGAGAGTACGGAAGACGAACCGGAGGAAGAAATGGATGAAGAAACCTTTTGGATGAATCAGGAGAAAAAGCTGGCTCCGAGAATGGAGAAAGCCTTCATGGAAGACCGGCTCTATCTGAACCCCAACCTTACCATCAAGGATCTGGCAATAGCCATCAACAGCAACCGTACCTACACCTCCACTTTGATGAACCGGATTCATGGTTCCTTCATTGTCTATGTAAACCACCTGCGCATCGAGCACTCCATCCGGTTGAAGGAGGAAAATCCGGAAATAAAACAGGGAGAACTCATACAACAATCAGGATTCAACAATCATATCAGCTACAAGAAATGGCTCGCCTCTTACGAGAAGTGTAAAAAACGTCAATTTACGTAACACGCTGATAAACAGTATTGCTTTTGTAAGGATTGACGTGTTTTACACTTTTTCCTCCGGATTTTGAGAAAGTGTAAAAATCGTCAATTTGAAGAATTGTACGATTCTTACACTTTTTATCCTTCCTTTTCCGCTCCCTTTTGCCTCATTATCTGTAACTTTGCCGCTGATTAAAAAACAAGAAGCAGATGAACGGCAAAATGAATGCATACGCAAACACTGGTTTCTCTTTCGTCACGAAAGGGGAACGGAACGTGCGTTTTATTTTATTTCCTTTTTCTCAAAAAAAGTGTGCCGAATATTTGGAGATGTGTGATATTTGTATAACACACACACACACACACACACACACACATTCTCACCGCCACTAACCGCGCGCATAATATACCTATTTACAACAAGTTTGCAAGAGAGGATACTTTTCTTTTTTGTCGGCTTGCTGTGTTTATTCCAGTCATGTCCATTGTTTCACTTTAAATAAAGAAAAAAAATGGATATAATACTGAACCCCCATTACCCGATGCTCCTGCTTTCCGCACTCACTTTCGTGTGCGGATGGCTGGTAATCCCTTACCGGATGAACCTGTATAACACGGAGTGGCTGCCCCGCTGGATACGCCCCGATATAGACATCGTAGACATTCCGTATCCTAATTATTACCCTGCCAACGAGTCGCGCATCGCCTTGGCGTTGTCTCTGTTCTTTGCTTTCCTCTGCACCGCTGTGGCAGGATGTGTGGACGGAGCGGACAACTTCGCGGTGGCTATACCTTATCTGTATGCACTGATACCGTCCGCCTACCTGCTCCACCGCTATTTCTGCCTTCACCGGCTGAACCGCTTCACACCGACAACCGTTGAGATGCAGACCGGTGCATTGAAAACTTATCGCGTATGGCTGATATTCCTGATATGGATGTACGCTTTCAGCCTTCCCCTTGCCGCCGTTTCCCGGTGGATACCCGCGCCTACGCTCCGCCTGCTCACGCTGCTGCCTGCCGCTGCCGCACTGCTGTTTGTCGGAGAGGAATTTGTGAACTTTTGCATAGAAAACAGGAATAATTACGAAAAAGATGCATTCAGGAAGTGCCTGATAGATTCCGTTCCCCACAACTACTACCTGCTGCTCGCCGTTGCCTCCATATCGTTGACGCAAGCCGCCTTGTGGACAGAGAGCCTCGTGCCGCTCCTCCTCTGGATAGGGGTGCTGGCAGCCTTCTCCATCGCCGAATTTTATTTCCGTTTCCACAATTCTGACCGCTATACCGACTGGATTGAATCGTGGGGAATGGACGAGACATACCCCTTGTTGGAGCTTGACGAAGAACTTTGGCTCATCCACCGGAAGGAACTGAAAGCCATGCGCCGCAAGCACCGCCCCTGCCACCTGATTATCGTAGGACAAGGCATGAACCGGTATGCCGTAGAAATCACGGCGGACTTGGATAACAAATTGCGCGAGCTTTCACTGCGTAAGGAGACGCTGCTCTATATAGACACTTTCCCCACCGTGCGCGAAGCCCGGCTGAATGCCATGCGCACAGAGGCATCCAAGGAACGGATGCAAAAGCTGATAGACGAGAAGAACCCGACGCACAAGAACTGGGCGGGAAGGGATATTCTTTTTTTACTAAGCATGGGAGCCAATGAATAGAACAGAAACATACACCGTAGCCCGCCACGCCTTCACCTTACAGATGAACGCGTCCTCCCCCTTGTGGGAATGCCTTGGCGCATATAAACCGTTCAGGGTGAAAAGTGTCGATGGAATGGACGAAATCTTCACTTTGACGGTAGTGGATGACGAGGATGAGACAGACTTAAAAGCCCTCACTTCCCTCGGCCACTTCGACAGCGACGGAGCCTGCATGGAACTCTTCGTCACGGCAGGTGGCGGACGAATGTTCCGCATACATTCGCACGAAGAGCCCGCCACGCAGGGAAGCCGCCTGTACATATCGCCCGATTACCGCACAGCCACCCTCCATTTCCGTACCGATGCCGGAGAGGGCAGCCGTGTATTCGGCATCACCAATGCCCTGATGCTGCTCTACGCCTTCACCACCGCCACCCGCGGCACGCTGCTGATGCACGCCTCGGTGGTAGTGAACGCAGGCAAGGCGTATCTGTTCCTCGGACGCAGCGGCACGGGCAAAAGCACGCACAGCCGCTTGTGGCTGCAACACATTGCGGGCAGCACCCTGCTGAACGACGACAATCCGGTGATACGGATAGCCGCCGACGGCACACCTGTTATCTATGGCAGTCCGTGGAGTGGAAAGACCCCTTGCTACCTCAACGCCGAAGCCCCGCTGGGTGCCATCGTGCGACTGAGCCAAGCCCCGCAGAACCGTATAACCAGGCAGAAAGGCGTTGCCGCCTACGCCGCCGTCGCCCCGTCGCTCTCCGCCATGAGGTGGGAGCCGCAGATGGCGGACGGCATACACGCCACCCTCTCGCAACTGGTGGAGAAAGCACCGATATACCACCTGCAATGTCTGCCCGACGAGGCAGCGGCACGCCTCTGTGCCGAAACCGTAAGAAAGGAGTCCCCATGCAACGAATAACCGTGCCCAACGAACTGCTTCTTCCCGAAGTGGAGCGGATGCTTGCCCACGGCACCACCGTCACCTTGCGGGTGAAAGGCAACAGCATGCAACCCTTCATCGTGGGCAGCCGCGACAGCGTGGTGCTGATACCCGCCACCCACCTGCGCAAAGGCGACATCGTGCTGGCTCGCCTTGCCGACAACCGCTATGTGCTGCACCGCATCCTCCGCTTGCAAGAGGAAGAAGTGACCTTGCGCGGCGACGGCAACCTGCTCGCCACCGAGCATTGCCTTGCCTCCGACATCAGCGGCAAAGTGATAAAGATAATCAGGAACGGCAAGTACGTAGATGCCGACAGCCCGGCAGAGAAGCGCAAAGCCGCACTGTGGGAAACCGCCCTGCCCGTCAGGAGATATTTGCTTGCCATTTACCGACGAATATAACAACAAAGAAAGAACAAAGACATGAAGATAAAACAAGGTTTCGTACTTCGCACCCTCGGCAGCGAACAGATCGTTGCCGGCGAAGGGCTGGAACAGATTAATTTCAGCAAACTCATTTCTCTGAACCCCACCGCTGCCTATCTGTGGGAGCAGGTGGAGGGCAAGGATTTCGATGCGTCCACCCTCGCCTCATTATTGATGGCGAAGTACGGCATCGCCGAAAGCACCGCCTTTGCCGATGCCGAGGATTTAATCACCGCTTGGCGCAATGCCGGACTTATAGAGAAATAAGAGATAAAAAGATGAACGTACACGAACAGAATCTGCTATCATTTCTACGCACCGCACTGTGGGGTGTGCCGGCTTCTTGCGACACTCCCGACTGGCGCACCCTCCTCCGCCTTGCCGAAAAGCAGACGGTGACGGGATTGATTTACGATGTCGCCCTCACCCTGCCACCCTCACAGCAACCTGATGGCGGGCTTCTGCGCACCCTTCATCTGCACACCGTGCGCATCGCCCAAAGTCACCAACTGCTCAACACCACGCTGGCGGAAATCGTCAGCCGCCTGCGCGCCGAAGGCATCCGCACCGTCCTGCTCAAAGGGCAGGGCGTAGCCCGCAACTACCCCAACCCCCTGCGTCGCGGCTGCGGCGACATCGACCTCTACGTAGGTGAGCCGGAGTACACCCGCGCCTGCCGCCTGCTGAACGAATGGGGAATGCTGAACGGCGAAAAGACAGCCGAGAGCATCCAGCACCTGCACTTCACCTACAACGGCGTGTGCATAGAAATCCACCGCATTGCCGGCATCATGTTCAGCCACCGCCGCAACCGTCTCTTCCGCCGATGGAGTGACGAGTTGCTGCAAGAGGACTCCTACAACACGATGCAGATAGACGGCACGCTGGCAGAAGCCGGCGGCACCCAAGTGTTGCTGCCCCCCGTCCGCTTCGATGCCTTCTACCTCTTCTACCACACCTACAAGCACTTCCTCACCGGCGGCGTAGGCTTGCGCCAGTTCTGCGACTGGACGATGTACCTGCACGACTTCGCCGACGAGATAGACCGCACCGCCTTGAAGGAAGACCTGTACCGCTTCCGTCTGCTGCATCCGTGGCAGGTGATGGGGCATATCGCCGTGCGCCACCTCGGACTGCCGCAAGAAGAGTTCCCGTTCTTCAGCGCAGACGCCCGCGTGCAGAAAACCGCCGATGCCATGCTGGAACTCATCCTGCAAAGCGGCAACTTCGGCTTCCACAATCCCAATCGCACCCGGCGCCCCGACGGCTACCTTGCCGGAAAGCTGCACAACTTCCGATTGATGCACCGTCGTCTCTGGCAGGTGTTCCCGCTGTGTCCTGCCGATACGCTCTGTTATTACTCCGCATTTCTGACCAAAGGCATCGCCCAACTGTTCAAGGATACATTTACGAAGCCAATCATCACAGGAGCAGCCCGATGATGAGACTCACCTCCATATTGTCCTACGCATGGAGCATCAGCCGCTCCGTCCGCCTCCGTATCCTTGCCGATGCGGTGGCGGGAGTGCTGCGTATAGCCTGCGGACTGCTGTTCATCTGGCTCAGCAAGCGGCTTATCGACATCGCCACCGGCGATGCCGAGGGGGCTATCTTGCCGAACTCGCTATGGCTCATCTTCACCGTGGTGGTGGAGACCGTATGCTCATTATGGCAGGGACATCTGGAGACCGCTACCGACGCACGGCTGAAGAACTCTTTGCGCCATTCGCTGTTCGTCAAGGTGATGGGGAGCTGCTGGGACGGCCGCGAGCGTTTCCACACCGGCGATGTGGTGAACCGCCTCGAAGAAGATGTGAGGATTACCGCCGAGACCCTCTGCCAGACCGTTCCAAGCATCCTCGTAACCTTGTGCCAAGCCATCGGGGCATTCCTCTTTCTTTGCTTTCTCAACCCTGTGCCGGGGTGGATAATTGCCGGGATATTGCCACTGCTCCTTCTCGCAGGCAAGCTATACACCCGCCGTATGCGGCACCTCACCGCCGACATACGCACCACCGACAGCCGTGTGCAGACACTCATTCAGGAACACCTGCAACACCGCACCCTTATACTCGGGCTGATGCGTACAGACAGTGTTGCCGCATTGCTCGCAACATTGCAAAGGGGATTATATGGTAAGGTGATGCGCCGCAACCGCCTCACCCAGCTCACACGCCTGCTGATGCTTGCTGGCTTCGGCGCAGGCTACCTCACGGCGTTTCTGTGGGGCGTGGCGCAGCTGCAACAAGGGCTCATCACCTTCGGGGTGCTCACCGCCTTCCTGCAACTGGTGGGGCAGGTGCAACGCCCCACCGCCGACCTCAGCCGCCTCCTTCCGGGGCTGGTGCACTCGCTCGCCTCCCTCGCCCGGTTGGCAGAGATGGACGAGCTTATGCCCGAGGCCGACGGTGCCGCCACCGCCTCAACGCCCTTCGCCGGAGTGCGCCTCTCGGAGGTTACCTTCGCCTATCCCGATGGCAACCACGACATCCTGCACGGCTTCACCCACGACTTCCGCCCCGGAACATCCACCGCCATTGTAGGCGAGACGGGTGCAGGGAAAAGCACCTTGCTGAGACTGATACTGGGAATGCTGCAACCACAAGGCGGATCGGTAAGCCTATATAACGATGATGGCATTGAGCAAAAGGCATCCACCACCACACGCCGCTCGCTGGTGTACGTGCCCCAAGGCAACTCGCTGCTGAGCGGCACCATCCGCACCAACCTGCTGCTTGCCAATCCACAAGCCACCGACCGCGAGATGGCGGAAGCCCTGCACACCGCCGCAGCCGACTTTGCCCTCGCCCTGCCCCGCGGCCTCGACACCCCTTGTGGCGAGCAGGGCACAGGACTGAGCGAAGGGCAGGCGCAACGCATCGCCATCGCCCGCGCCCTGCTGTGCCCCGGCGGCATCCTGCTGCTGGACGAGTTCAGCTCGGCACTCGACGCCGACACCGAACGCCTGCTGATGCACCGCCTCACCGCCCACGCGGCAGGCCGAACACTGATTTTCATCACGCACCGGCGGGAGATAGCCCACCGATGCGACGAGACGATAACACTTAGTAGATAACAACTCGATTAATAACTCATTTAATAACAATTTAAAAATTTAAGGTAATGAAGAAAGTAACAAACGTAACAGAAGTTGAGAACATGAACACAGTGACCACCACCGCGCCCGCCGCCGCCACCGAAGCGGCAGCGTATGTGAAACCTGCCATCGAAGTGATTGAGATGGAGATGGAAGGGGCGATACTGAGCGCCAGCGACGGCGGCAGAGACGGAGGATATTATGGAAGATAAGAAAAACGAAACAATGAAGAAGAACAAGAAGAATCTGAGATGGGCAATGCCCATGATGGCTGCCTGCCTATTGACGGCATGTAGCAGCGACGAGAATGCGGTGGAAACCCCGCAGACAAAGACCATCACCTTCGGGGTGACAGTGAACCAGGCAAGCGCACCCACAACACGCAATGCAGAATGGGAGTATGAAGACAGCTATACCACGAACAAGACCTTGGCACTGAATTGGGATGCTACCAACGATATAACATTGTTCCCCTATAGTTCTACCTGGATGACTACACAACAAGGAACACTGGCAGTAGGCAGCGGCAACAGCAACAGCAAGACGGTTACATTTACCGCTGACAATGATATTAAAGCGCTGACCGCCCTCTTTCCCTACAAAAACGTTTCCTTAACAGACGGAGCTACGGAAATTGATATGAGCAGCACTTTTACCCAGACAGGAAAAGACGCCAAGCATCTTGCCAAATATATGTATATGTACGGCTCTGTGATGAATCCCGCCGCCACAGGCAGCACCATGCAGCTGAATCATATCCCCGCCGTGCTGCGCAGCCTTGTCATCAACAAGGGCGATGCCGAGCGTGTCATCACGAAAGTGACGATAGAGGCATCGAATAGCTTCTACCAAAAGATGAAGGTAGCGTTCACCTACAGTGCAAGCAAGTTTGATACAGAGATAACTCCGGTAGATAATGCTTCTTATAACAATATCGAAGTGAGTTGCACAGCCGCAAGCGACCCCGCATGGAACAAGCTGGCAGCCTTCAATGCAGCCGGCAATGCGGACAATAAAAAGCCCGACCGCCTGATGGCATACGCCCTCTGTTTCCCCACCGCCACCGCGCAGGACTACACCTTCAAGGTGACGGCTACCGATGCCGACGGCTCGAACGAAACCACCTACACCTCGAACGTGGTATCAAGCAGCCGGTTCACCGGTACGGACGGAGCGTTGAAGAGCGGCTACTACTACACCTTCCAGCTGCTGCTGGACGACAAGCTCACCGCAAGCCTTGCAGGCGTAACCGCTATGCCGGGCTGGGGCGACGATATCGATATAGAATAAACCTACGAATAACAGAACAAGAAAGATGAAGAAATTCAGAATATACATAGCCGTGCTTTGCACGATGCTCGTTGCCGCAGCCTGCACCAACGAGATGGAAACGGAAACCACCACCGCCACCGACGTGGCGCAGCTGGTGAAGATAGGCGGCTTCCCCGCCTTTGACGAGACAGCGCAAACCCGCACCATAGGTACCCCGGATGAAGGGAAAATCGAGTGGGCAACGGGCGACGAAGTGCTGCTGAAAATACAGCTAAAGAACACCGACGACAGCGATGCCGGCACCGCCACCACCTATACGCTGACCTGCAATAGCGACGGCAGCACATGGACAGCCAGCCCAGCCTTGAAACTCACCCTGACGGACTACCGACAGAAAGCCGACATCACCGCCTACTACGCCCCCGCCTACCAGTGGAGCACCACCTCTACGGGCACTCTCGCCTTGAAGAGCGACAAGAAGGCAGGCACTGACGAATACCTCGTCTACAACGCCACCGACGTATCGCTTTCCGACGGCATCAGCATCGACTTCTCTCAAAAAGCGAGAGAGTACAGCCGCTTGCGCGTGGCAGCCGCTCCCGACATGACCGTAACCCTCACTTCCGCCGCCTTTACCACCAACGGTGATAAAACCGCTACTGCCACAGATGGCATCATCGCCACCGCCGACGCCAAAGGCAACGCCTACTTCTATGGCAAATGGACAGAGAATGCAACCTTAACCGTGGCATTAAAGGAAGACGCAACAACCTTTCCAACTGTTTCAAGAACCGTAGCCGCCGCTTCCGCAGCAGGAAGCAGCTATGCCCTCGACGGATTCGCGAGCCTTACTGCCTACGGCACAATAGGCTTAGGCACAGCGAACAGCCCTCACCGCATCTACAACGCCACACAGCTGATGGACTTTGATAAAGCATTTGGAGATCTAAACGTATCCTGTGACAAGCATATCAAACTGATGAACGACATTGACTTAACAGGAAAGACTTGGACTCCAATAGGTGCATTTTCTTCTGCTGGTTTTTTCAAAGGTGTCATTGATGGCAATTTCCATACCATAAAAGGTCTGAATATCACAGAGGGTAGTATAGATGGGACAGGAATTGTTAGAGGGAATGATGCAGATGGAGTCATCCAAAATCTGATTATTGATGGAGCCACAATAAGCAATACGGAAGAGCATTGTACAGTTGGCGTATTTGTTGGAAACACTAATAAAGGAACCGTTAAAAATTGCCATGTTATTAACAGTACTATTGCAACACCAAAAGGTGCTAATTTTATTGGAGGGCTGGTATGTACAAATAAAGAGGGCAAACTTATTGGCTGTAGTGTAATCAATACCACCATTACATGTAAAGAAGGATTTGGAACCATTGGAGGATTAGCATGCATCGTTGAGAATAGCGGTGTTATGAAGGGTTGCATGTTCTGTGGAAAAATGAATGTACCTTCTGGGGATGAAGGTTATTGGGGGCTTGCAATTGCAACATTTAGCACTGGAAGTACTTCGACCTCAGTCTATTGCCAGAATACACAGACAAATGGCACTAAAGAGTTGTGGGCTAATGGTACTACACAAGGTGGTACAAAAACGAACTGCGACTATGTAGATGGCACAAAGATTACATGGGATACAGCCATAACAAATATGAACGAAGCTATCAAGAGTGACATTACCGAGTACAAGTACGAATACGATGCCACATTGGACTGCCCCAAGATGGTGAAGGCGAAGAAATAGCCTATAAAGAAACTCCCAAGCCGGAGGGGAGGGGAGTCTCCGGCACAATTTTTAATTTCTCACAGACACCGGGATGAAGCGAAGCAAAGAGTTGCCGAGCAAAATCTCACCTTGCTGCCCCGAAGCCATAAAAAGCCGAGGGGCAGCATTCTAAAAAGAGCCATAAATCGGAATCTAACAATAACTGAATGAAACAAACAAGGGGAATTATATCGCTACGAACGAAAATAGCCGTGGGTTATACCCTCATCATCGTGCTGATAGGCGGCATCGTAGGCACCTACCTCCAAGAGTGGCGGCAACTGGAAGCACTCGATGCCGAAACTCGCCACATCCACCAGCTCCGGCAAAGCGTACACGAGGTGTACGTGCGCATGGTGGAGCTATCCCTTATAGGCGAAACGGTCATGGAATGGGACACCATCCACTCCAACCGATACCACACCCAAAGACTGGAAATAGACACCCTGCTGTGCGGCTTCAAGCATATCTACCCCCGCCAGCGTATAGACAGCCTGCGCCGGCTGCTTGCCGACAAAGAAGGAGAACTGAACCGCATCGTGGAGATAATGGAACGGCAGGATGAAACGCACGAGCAGATAGCCCGGCAAATACCTGTTATCACCCGGAAAATCACCCAACAACCGGAGAAGAAGAAACGGGGCGGATTCCTCGGCCTGTTCAAGAAGAAAGTACCCGAAAAGAATACCGCCGTACCCGCCGCCATGCTCCGCTCCCTGAACAACGACGTCATAGCAAGGCAACAGCGGCAATCGCGCCAACTGGAAGGATATGTGGACAGCCTGACCGCACGCAACAACACCCTGAACCAGAAAATGCAAGGACTCATCAACCGGATGGACACCAAAGTGCATCACGACCTGCGGCAACGGGAACAGGCTATCGCCGCCACCCGCGAGCGCGGCTACCTGCTGATAGGCGGCCTGACAGGGTTCGTCCTTGTGCTGCTCGTCCTCTCGTACCTCATTATATGCAAGTATGTGTCGCGCATCCGCCGCTACAAGGCAGAGACGGAGAGCCTGATAAGGAAGCTGGAACATTCGGTGCGGGAGAACAAAGACCTGCTGGTGGCAAGACGGAAAATCATGTTCACCGTGACGCACGAGCTGCGCACCCCGCTTACCGCCATCAACGGCTACGCCGAACTGATAGCCGGAGAAACCGCCCCCGAACGGTACGCCCAATATGCCGATACCATCCGGCAGGCATCCACCCGCATGGTGTCGATGCTGAACACCCTGCTGGGCTTCTTCCGGCTGGACTGCGGCAAGGAACAAGCCAACCCCTCGCCGTTCCACCTGCAGAGCATAGCCGAGACCTTGCGCACGGAGTTCCTGCCGCAGGCAGAGGACAAAGGCATCGCATTGGAGGTAGCGGAGTGTGGCGACGCCGTGGTATGCGGAGACAAGGAACGCATCATCCAGATAGGGAACAACCTGCTCTCCAACGCGCTGAAATTCACCAAGAGGGGAACAGTCGCGTTAAAGACTGAATACAACCACAAGATATTCACCCTCACCGTAAGCGATACGGGCACGGGGATAAGCGAGCAACAACAGCAGCAAATATTCATGCCCTTCGAGCGTCTGCCCAACGCCGCCACCCAAGACGGTTTCGGGCTGGGACTGAGCATCGTCCTGAACCTCGTCAAGATGCTGGACGGCACCGTCGACCTGCAAAGCACGCCGGGAGAAGGCAGCACCTTCACCGTCAGACTGCCGCTGCCCCTTGCCGAAAACTCCCTGCGAGAGAAAGAAATGAGTACGGCAAAAGAGCCCGCTCGCCCCTTCTCCGTACTGGTGCTCGACAATGACGAGGTGCTGCTCGCCATGACCGGCGAAATGTTCGCCCGTCACGGCATCGCCTGCCGCACCTGCGCCAACGTGGAGGAGCTGCTGGAAGAGCTGCGCGCAAGAAAATACGACCTGCTCATAACCGACCTGAAAATGCCGGAGATGAACGGGTATGACGTGCTGGAACTGCTGCGCACCTCCCGCATCGGAAACTCCCGGCAGATATCCGTCGTACTGGCCACCGCTTCGGGCGCCTGCGTGGAAGAAGAGGTGCTGGACGCCGGCTTCTGCGCCCTGCTCAGCAAGCCGTTCTCGGCTGCCGAACTGCTGGAGACCGTCAGCCGCTGCCTCGGAAACAATCCACAGGCGGAGGAACCCGATTTCTCGCCGCTTGTGGCATACGGCAACAGGACGGAGATGCTGGACAAACTGATTGTTGAAACCGAAAAGGATCTGCTTCGGGTGGAAGATGCCGGAAAGAGGAACGACCGCAAGGCGTTGGACGAATGGGTGCATCATCTGCGAAGCTCGTGGGCGATAATCCACGCCGACCAACCGCTGTGGGACTTGTACGCGCTGCTGCACGCTTCTCCGGCATGTACCGATGAGAAACTCCGCAAAGCGGTGGAAGCGGTGCTGCGCAAAGGCAAGCGCATTCTGGAGGGAGCACGGCAAAAGAGAAAGGAGGCGGACGATGGCACGGATAATCGTGATTGAGGACAATCCCGTCTTCTGCGATTATGTGTGCAACTACATCGCCGAGAAGACGGACATACCGACTGAAAAGACATACCGCCTCTCGCAAGCCCGCAAACTGATAGCCTGTACCGCCGAGGATGACATCGTCCTTGCCGACCTCCGCCTGCCCGACGGCGAAAGCACGGAACTGCTGCGCTGGATGCGTGAGAACGACCACCCGCAGCCGTTCATCATGATGACCGACTACGCCGAGGTACACACCGCCGTGGAAGCCATGAAGCTGGGCGCAGAGGACTATGTGACCAAGCCATTTCCTATGAGCGTCTTTCAAAAAAAGCTGACCGTGGTGCTGCTCCCCGTCCTCCGTAAGGTGCAGAAGGAGCACCACCCCGTGCCACACTCCACAAGGATTTTCGAGCGTACCGGCGAGAGCTTCAGCAAAATCCGCCACCGCATAAAGCTCGTATCCGCCACCGACATCACCGTCCTGATACTTGGCGAAAACGGCACCGGCAAGGAGCATATCGCCGAAATGATACACGCACAAAGCCGCCGCGCCCACAAGCCCTTCATCGCCGTGGATTGCGGCTCACTCTCCGCCGCACTTTCGCCATCCGCCTTCTTCGGTCATGTAAAAGGTGCCTTCACCGGAGCCACCGACCACAAGACGGGCTACTTTCAGGAGGCGAAAGGCGGCACGCTCTTTCTGGACGAGGTGGGCAACCTGCCTATGGAAACCCAGCAGATGCTGCTGCGTGCCCTGCAGGAACATCGCTACCGTCCCGTCGGGGCGAAAGAGGACAAGTCTTCCGACATCCGGATTATAGCGGCGACGAACGAGAATTTGTCGGCAGCGATTGAGGAGAAGCGTTTCCGTCAGGACTTGTTCTTCCGCCTTCAGGAGTTCACGATACAGATTCCGCCGCTGCGTGACTGCCGGGAAGACATCCTGCCATTGGCAGAGTTCTTCCTGCACGTAAGCAACACGGAGCTGCAAAAGTCGGTGAAAGGATTCGACGCCTCCGCACGCAAAGCCCTGCTCGCCTATCCGTGGCCGGGCAACGTGCGTGAGTTGAAGCAACGGGTACAGACCGCCGTCCTGCTCACCGAGGGCGGAATCGTCTCCGCCGGTGTCTTGGAGTTGGAGAAGCAACCATACGCGCCTCCTGTTTGTTATTCACTGAAAGACGAGAATCTGGAAAAGGAACGCATCCGTCAGGCTTTGGAACAAGCCGGCGGAAACCGCAAGATGGCGGCGGAGTTGCTGGAAGTGAGCCGAACAACGCTTTACAAGAAACTGGAACAATATAAAATATCGCAGAAAGCGGAAGATTCATAAGGCGTGTTCGGGCAAATATCTGTATATTTGCATTGATTTAGATAAAGACAGGTGGCGGGCACGAGCCTGCTGCCGATGATATAGACATAAGACCGCAAGGCGTTTCTAATGGGAATCTGGAAAATTATCATAGAAAGGAACATCTGCGTGATTGCTTATGCTGTGCTTTTGCATAGCGTGCAGTCACCTATTCCTTTCAGGGCTTTTCCAGAGCCTCCATTAGAAGTAGTGTGATTTGCACGCTACTTTTTTGTCTTGCAATGACAACGAAAAAAAAACGGTATGGCAAAAGTTCAACTGCTCGCCATCCTATCTCTGGATGGCTGCTTATCGGAAAAATCAGGGGACGCACGCTGGTGGCTGCGTCCGGAACGCTACGGAATTGAGGAATTGCATCATAATGCGACTTCCGTTCTCGATGAAGAAACCTCGCTCTCCACGCTGACCGCCTGGCTGCAACGGAAAGACGATGCGGTCTATCTGATAGAAGCCTCCCTTGAAACGGCGGAGATAGTCAACGGTATGCTGCGCATGCACCTGATTGATGAAATCATCCTCTACACCGTCCCGTTCATCGCCGGAAACGGAAGTCAGTTGTTCAAGTCTTCCCTCCCCCTATCTTATTGGAAACCTATCGGCAACAAAGAGTATAATGGCGGGATAATCCGCACCATCTACCACCGGAAGCAGCTTATGGAATAAGGATTGTGCCCGGAATCTGAACAGATTTTGAGGCGGTTCGTGTTCAGAATGTTTACAGGTGTACAGAAAGTTTACACTTTTGCACGGGCGGAGCAGTGCGCTTTGAATTATTTTCATCCGTTTATCTCATTAGTAATCAGTGTTGTGTCCGACAATGCTGATTTTTTTTGCTTTATGGGGAACGCTGTTTGCCCCTCTACTTTCTGTGCGCACACTGAAAAGAAAAAGTGTAATAACCCAAAAACAGAAAGAAAATGGATTGCTTCATATTAACGGAAAGCGAGTTTTTCCGTCAGATAAACAATGATAGTCCTTGCTGCGGACTGAAAGCGGCATACGACGCTTTTGTGGTGCAGGTGATGGAACTGTGCGGCAGGACAGAAGATTTACACCTCGCCTTCTTTGCCATAACGTATGCGGAGATAGAGTTGCAGTACCATCAGGCGGCGGTAGCTTCGTGTGACACCGAGAATGAATTGAGCGTGCATATCCGGAAAGCTCTCGCTTTCCTGCGGAAGATGGTGAAACATGTTGCTTCTAATCCGGTTGCTCCCGCTTCTAATAGAGATACAGCGGTGATGCCTAAATCCTGCGGATTGCAATGGACGGGCAACGCCATCGACTTGGTGGAGATGATTTACGGCATCAATGAGCTGGGCTGCATCAACAACGGCGAAACTCCGTTGAAAGAGCTTGCGCCTATCCTCTATTCTTTTTTCGGCGTGGAGTCCAAGGATTGTTACCGGTTCTACACGGACATCAAACGACGGAAAAATGAGAGCCGGACGTATTTTCTGGATAAGATGCAGGAAAAGCTGAATGAGAGGATGAGACGGGATGAGGAGGCGGAAAGGTTGAGGAGATGAGGTTGTTGGGTGGATGGTTAGGGTGTGTGGTGGATTTGATTGGCTGTCGGAAATTCGGTGCTTATTTTTGTGGCGTAGGTTTACAAAACGGAGGTTCCGAAAATCCGAATGGTGAAGAGAGTAGGGAAAAACAAGAAATAAAGATATGGAATATAATGATACTCTATTCAAAAAACTGAGTGATGGATGGAATGCAACAAATGGTATTGATTGGAAAAATACTTCAGATGATAAATTGAAAAATTATTGTTGCACCGTCGTAGAATTAGGTATTAAGCCAATGCTGAAAGACTTATTAGGAGAAAATGAAATAATACCTCAATCTAATTCAATCATCCTATTAGAAAAAGAAACTTTTGCTAAATTGTATATACCTACAATATATGAAGAAAGGTTTTATAAAGACGATTTTGCTAAATTATCTGAAGAAACAATTACAGATACCACCAAAATAATAAATAACGCTTATGAAATAATTAGGAAGAAATCATCTGACATAGAAAGCTGTTTACCCGAAGGGAAGAGCATACAAGGTTTTGCATATAATGAATGGCAAATTATAAATAAGGATGCAGCTATTTCAGAATTAGGAATGCATCTCATTTGTCATGAATTGATGCACACAATTGCTAATAAAACAAGTGTAGAAGTATTGAGAAAAGAAGAAATGGGTGATGAAGATGTAAATGAATATTTTGCAAGACTCGCTACCCAATATATATTATCCAACAGTGCTATTTGTCCTAGTGTAATAGGAGGAACAACCATAGAAGAAATGAGAAAAAAGCCAAATGGATGTCATAACGCACATGGTACTTATGGGACATTGTTAGATAAGCGAGAATGGTATAAAAGAATGAATGAAGTAAACCTTAAAGAACTTGCTGATTTTTATTTCAAAGGGAATCATTCAATAGAATTTATCAATTCTATTTTTAGAGGCTCGCCAGAGATTGATACACAAAAGTAATCTATAAATTTTCTTGAACCACACCGAGGTAACTCATATATAACTCAAAGTCTGAGTCGGAAATTCAGCTAAAAGTATTACCTTTGCAATCAAGTTAACGGATTGCATAATGAGTATAGATACCCTCGATATAGTAAAAGGACTGATAGCTGATACAGAAAACGGTCAATTGGAGTTCAAAGAAACCACGGGACAATTGGAGCGTGCAATGGAAACATTGTGCGCTTTCCTCAATGGAACGGGCGGAACGCTATTGTTCGGTGTTACCGATAAAGGGAAGATTATCGGGCAGGAAGTTTCGGACACGACCAAAAGGAACATTGCAGAAGCAATCAACCGATTGGAGCCGACAACCGCTGTTCAGGTTTCCTATATTACACTACCGGGTAGCGAAAAGAAGATTGTCGCCCTGCATGTGGAAGAATCAAGACTCGACCGTCCGTTTTGTTATAAAGGCAGGGCTTATATGCGTGTGGAAAGTGTTACAACCACTATGCCACAAGCCGTATATAACGAATTGCTGATGCAACGTGACGGAGGAAAATATCGTTGGGAACTGTTTGAAAATAAGGACTTGACATTGCAGGATATAGACAGCCTTGAAGTACTGAAAACCGTCAGGTTGGGTATAGAATGCGGTCGCCTGCCGGAAAATACAGGCAATGACGTACCCGTTATCTTGGAGAAGTTCGGTTTATTAAAGCATGGAATACTGAACCATGCGGCAGCAGTATTGTTCGCCAACCGGGAAATGGTGGAATATCCCCAATGCCTTTTAAGACTGGCACGTTTCAGAGGTACGGATAAAATGGTATTCATGGATAGTCAGCGCATACAAGGGAATTTATTCCAATTGCTTGATGCCGCAATGGCTTTCGTTTTCAAACACCTTTCCTTGTCGGGAACGACAGATACATTGGAGAGGGAGGAACATCTGACAATTCCTTATAAGGCTATAAGAGAAGGGGTATTAAACTCTCTTTCCCATCGCTCGTACAGGGCGGCAGGAGGTTCGATAGGAATTGCCATCTATGATGACCGTGTGGAAATAGAAAATCCCGGTGCATTCCCGCATGATTGGGATATGGAAAAGATGAAGGCTGAACATTGTTCAGAGCCTCAAAATCCGTTGATTGCCAATGTGCTATACAAACGCAAGTTGTTGGAAAATTGGGGACGTGGTATCAGCCTTATGGAAGAAGAATGCAAGAAAGCGGGGATACCGGAACCTGAATACAAATTAGGCAACGGATTTGTGGTGTTGGTGTTCCGATATGGAAAAGACAACCACATAAGCACCACACAGGTACCACATAAGCACCACACAAGTACCACACAAGTTCAAGCCCTTGTAGATATGGTAGGTAACGGAACTTATTCAGTCAAGGAAATAATGGATTCACTCCAACTGAAGAACAGAAGTTATTTTTCAAAAGAGTATTTGAAACCTGCTATTGAAACGGAGTTATTGGAACCGATTTATCCGGATCAACCCAGCCATCCGAAACAGAAATATCGCTTGACCGATAAGGGAAAGGAACTGTTGAAGCAATAGGCATGGCTAAAAAGAAGAAACAGCAAGGACACTACTGCCGGATATGCGGAGAGAGCAAAGCCAATGAGAAATTCAGCGGCAAGGGACACGCACAGCATATCTGCAAGACGTGTATGTCTGCCATGAAAAGCGGTAAAAAGATTGAAGATATTGATTTCCTGCCGGAGCCTACGCCGGTAAGTCGGGAAACGACACGTTTCAAGAAATTGGATAAAGACGGGAAAGCCTTTCTGAAAACTCTCATCGCTGACGTTTCCACCGGATATTGGCAGGAAAAGCGTCAGATACCTTTTGCCGAAAGCCTCTCCAAGATAAGAAATCGCATTATCGAAGCATACGATGAGGAATGCGGCATACTGCTGAAAGACGATGTGGAACTGAAAAATTATCTGCATGACAATATGATAGTGACCATTAACAAGCTGCTCAAAGCGGGAAGTACAAAGGAATAAAATAACGGGCGGAACAGGTAATGCACTTGCTCCGTCCGTCGTTTTTTAATGCTACTTATTACCCGGCAGCAGATGTTTCAAATCCTCATCGCCCGCGATGCGTTCCAACTCGTCCTTGACGACCTGCTTCACCTCCTCCTTGATGCGGTTGTAGTTCTCCTGCACCCGCTCCTTCATGCAGTCGTTACCGTTCTCGTCCGTGAAGTCGGTAATGACGGGGATAGGCTTATAGCTTAAAGTCTCCGCTGCGACCTTCGCATTATCCACCACAATCTCCGCATGGAAAATCTTCTGCTCGATGCGCTCGTCGAAGTTGTCGGCTACCGCCCCCACGAACATGCCCTGCGTGAGGTTGGAAATCTTGCTTGCCGGAATAAGGCTGTCCATCTGGGTGTTGATGGAGACGGAAGTCTCGTTCCGGTTGATGGTCATGTTCTGCCGTTTCTGCAAGACCTTTCCGAAGCGTTCGGATAGCGTCTTGGCGGTTTCACCCACCACCTGCCCGGAGAAGATATTGC
>ERZ833515.581-NODE-581-length-30892-cov-15.407595_pt1 | contig 30892 bp, 28 predicted proteins | sample MGYA00519949_ERZ833515 | MGnify/ENA primary metagenome ERZ833515 (study PRJEB31850, sample SAMEA3708741) | human gut metagenome | biome: human gut; feature: human-associated habitat; material: faeces | place: China | collected 2014 ...
AAATAAAACCCAGACAAGGAGACATACCATGGTTATTACAGACGAAACAATCGATTATGTAGGTATTCTGGCGAAGCTTGAGCTTTCCGATGAGGAGAAGGAACAGGCAAAGAAAGATATGTCAGATATGCTTGACTATGTAAGTAAGTTAAACGAACTGGACACTGAGAATGTGGAAGCAATGAGCCATACATTTTCTTATAATAATGTATTCCGTGAAGATGAAGTAACAAATGGCGACGACAGAGAGAATATGCTGTCAAATGCACCGGAGCAGAAAGATGGCTGCTATAAGGTGCCAAGAACATTTGATTAGGAGGTAACGGACATTGGATATGATGAGTATGACAGCAGTAGAGCTTGGAAAGAAGATCAAGGCCGGAGAGATCTCCGTTATGGAAGCAACCAAAGCCTGCATCGAGAATATAAAGACATACGACAAAGAATATAACTGTTTTATCACTGTAGATGAAGAAGGTGCATTCAAACAGGCAGAAGAAATACAGAAGAAGATCGACAGCGGCGAGCTGACAGGCCCGTTGGCAGGTGTACCGATCGCAATCAAGGATAATATGTGTCAGAATGGTGTACTTACCACCTGCGCATCCAAGATCTTATCAAACTTCGTACCGACCTATACATCAGATGCTGTTGTGAAATTAATGGAAGCAGGAGCCGTGATCGTAGGCAAGACAAATATGGATGAGTTCGCAATGGGAAGTACAACCGAGACTTCTTATTATGGCGAGACAAAGAATCCATGGGATACAAATAAAGTTCCGGGTGGTTCTTCCGGTGGATCAGCAGCCGCTGTTGCAGCAGAAGAAGTACCGTGTGCACTCGGTTCCGATACCGGTGGATCGATCCGTCAGCCGGCAGCATTTTGTGGTGTAACAGGAATCAAGCCGACATACGGCAGAGTATCCAGATACGGTCTGGTTGCATATGGTTCATCTCTTGACCAGATCGGACCACTTGCAAAGAATGTAACAGACTGTGCAACGATATTAGAGATCATTTCCCAGTATGATAAGAAAGATTCTACATCTGTAGAACGTACGGATAATGATTTTACAAGCGCATTAAAGGACGATGTAAAAGGTATGCGCATCGGACTTCCAAAGGACTATTTCACAGAAGGACTGGATCCTGAGATCAAGGATGCTGTGTACCATGTAGCTGAAGTGTTAAAAGAAAAAGGTGCGATCGTGGAAGAATTTGACCTTGGTATGGTAGAATATGCAATTCCTGCATATTATATCATTGCATCCGCAGAGGCAAGCTCGAATCTGGAACGTTTCGACGGCGTAAAATACGGCTATCGTACAGCAGAGTACACAGACCTTCACAACATGTATAAGAAGACACGTTCCGAAGGCTTCGGCGCAGAAGTAAAGAGACGTATCATGTTAGGCTCCTTTACCCTGTCATCCGGTTACTATGATGCATACTATGTAAAAGCACTTAAGGTAAAAGCCCTGATCAAACAGGCTTATGATAAAGCATTTGCAAAATACGATATCATCCTCGGTCCGGTTGCACCTACAACTGCACTGACCATGGGTGAATCCTTATCCGATCCGATCAAGATGTATCTGGGCGATGTATACACCGTTCCGGTTAACCTTGCAGGACTTCCGGGTATTTCCCTTCCATGCGGGTACGACAAAGACGGCATGCCGATCGGTGTCCAGATGGTAGGAGATGCATTTAACGAGAAAGCAATCATTCAGGCGGCATATGCATTTGAGCAGACAAGAGAGTACAAGCAGCCTGCCGCTGTAGCAGAAAGGGGTCTGTAAGATGAGTAAAGTATACGAAACCGTGATTGGTCTGGAGGTTCATGTAGAGCTTGCGACAAAGACGAAGATATTCTGCGGCTGCAGTACCGCATTTGGTGGTGCACCGAATACACATACATGTCCGGTCTGTACCGGTATGCCGGGTTCCCTTCCGGTACTGAATAAAGGGGTAGTAGAAAAAGCAGTTGCTGTCGGTCTTGCAACCAACTGTACGATCACACAGAACTGTAAATTTGATCGTAAGAATTATTTCTATCCGGATAACCCACAGAACTATCAGATCTCTCAGCTGTACTACCCAATCTGCAGAAACGGAAAGGTAGAGATCGAAGTAGAGGGCAAGAAGAAATTCGTAAGGATCCATGAGATCCATATGGAAGAGGATGCAGGTAAACTGGTACATGATCCATATACAGACAGTTCACTGGTCGATTTCAATCGTTCCGGTGTGCCTCTGATCGAGATCGTATCTGAGCCGGATATGCGTTCTGCGGAAGAAGTAATTGCTTATCTTGAGAAATTACGTCTGATCATCCAGTATCTCGGAGCATCAGACTGTAAGTTAAATGAAGGTTCGATGCGTGCCGATGTCAACCTGTCTGTTCGTGAAGTCGGAGCAGAAGAATTCGGAACAAGAACAGAGACAAAGAACCTGAACTCATTCAAGGCTATCGCCCATGCGATCGAGAATGAGAGAGAACGTCAGATCGATCTGATTGAAGCAGGCGAAAAGGTTGTACAGGAGACCAGAAGATGGGATGATACCAAGGAATATTCATATCCGATGCGTTCCAAAGAGGATGCACAGGACTACCGTTATTTCCCTGATCCTGACCTTGTACCGGTACAGATCAGTGACGAGTGGATGGAGGAGATCCGAAGCCGTCAGCCGGAATTCCGGGATGAGAAGAAGATCCGGTATAAAGAAGAGTATGATATCCCAGACTATGATATAGATATCATTACAAATACAAAGAAGATGGCAGACCTTTTCGAGGAGACGATCGCTCTCGGAGCAAATCCGAAGAAGGTATCCAACTGGCTGATGGGAGAGACCATGCGTCTGATGAAAGAACATTCCATCGATGCAGATGAGTTGTCATTCAGTGCAGAGCACCTTGCAAAGCTGATACAGATGGTAGATGCGAAAGCCATCAACAGCAATGTCGCAAAGGAAGTATTTGAGAAGATATTTACAGATGATATTGAACCGGAAAGCTATGTAAAAGAACATGGACTCGCCACCGTAAATGATGAAGGTGCACTCCGCAAGGTCGTAGAAGAAGTTATTGCCAATAATCCAAAAGCAATCGAAGACTTCCGTGGCGGAAAAGAAAAAGCACTTGGCGCATTGGTTGGACAGACCATGAAAGCAATGAAAGGCAAGGCAGATCCGGCATCCGTAAACCAGATGCTCCGTGAACTGTTAAAATAATCGATACCAATAGAAAAAAATGAAGAGAAAGCAGGTGGCATATCCACCTGATGACCACCTCTCATGGTGGGATGGAGATTGATATGGAAGAAACCAGACATGTGAGAAAGAGAGACATTTACAAACGTATTATCACATTTTCGGAAGGCGTGCTTCTGTTAGCTGCGGAAGTACTGCTGTTTGCGAGAATGTGGTATACCGAATATGCAGATAATACTCAGGCTATCCAGATTCCGTTCTGGAACAAAGGTAACTGGGCGGTAATCGGTATGTATGCGATTATCATTTATCTGTTTACGAAGCTGTATGGTGGTTATAAAGTAGGCTTCCTCCGGGTGATGGATGTTCTCTTTTCACAGATATTATCATTGGTCTGTGCAAATATCGTAGGTTATGTCGAGCTGTGTATCATTGCCCGTAATTATCTGCCGGCACTGAACATGATCGAGCTTACATTCTTAGAGATCATAGTTATATTTATATGGGTATTTGTCTGCAGGATGATGTACCGTAAGTTTTATCCTCCAAGACATTTACTGCTTGTCTACGGATATAAGACACCGACCGAATTCATTGATAAGATCAATGCCAGAAAAGACAAATACATCATTGCTGACCGTATTCATGTCAGTGAAGGTGAGAAAGCATTAAAAGAAAAAATCTTACAGTACGATGGTGTTATCCTTTGTGAGACAAAGGCATATATCAGAAACGAATTGGTAAAATACTGCTTCGAGCATTCGATCCGTTCGTATGTGGTACCGAAGTTATCGGATATCATTATCTTAGGAGCAGAACCGATCCATTTGTTTGATACACCGTTATTATTATCCAGAAACCAGGGACTGACAGGAGAAGATATGATCTTCAAGCGTCTGATGGATATCATCGTATCCCTGATCATGATCATTATCTTTTCACCGTTTATGATCCTGATCGCACTTGCAATCAAGCTCTATGACAGAGGCCCTGTATTCTATAAACAGGATCGTCTGACCTTAAATGGCAGGGTATTCAAGATCATGAAATTCAGAAGTATGCGGATGGACTCCGAGGAACATGGCGCACAGCTTGCAAGAAAGCATGATGACAGAATCACACCGGTTGGCCGTGTGATTCGTGCTACACACTTAGACGAGCTGCCACAGCTCTTTAATATCTTAAAGGGCGATATGTCAGTCGTAGGCCCTAGACCGGAGCGTCCGGAGATCGCAGCACAGTATAGGGAGACTTTCCCGGAATTCGACTATCGTCTGAAGATGAAGGCCGGACTTACCGGATATGCACAGGTTTACGGTAAATATAACACCACACCGAGAGATAAGGTGAAGCTTGACCTGACATATTATGAGCAGTATTCCTTATGGCTGGATCTGAAGCTGATCCTGCTGACCTTCAAGATCTTATTCCAGAAGGAGAATACGGAAGGAATCGATGCAAATCAGACGACAGCGATCCGTGAAGACAAGACAAAGAAAACAGGCATCAAGCATCCGCATGATGAAGTCGAGGATGCCTTCTATAGTGTAGAGGAAAAGAAATAAATGAAACCAGAAGTATCCGTGATCATTCCGGCATATAATTGCAGCAGAACAATTAAACAGACAATCGATTCCGCACTTTGTCAGGATGTGATATCAGAGATCATCGTGATCAACGACTGTTCACCGGAGGATCTGACGGAGTGTCTGGCAGAATATAAAAGCAATCCACAGGTTAGACTATATAAGAATGAAACCAATCTTGGCGTAGCAGCAACGAGAAATAAAGGTGTGCAGCTTGCAGAGGGCGAATATGTAGCATTCTTAGATTCCGATGATATCTGGCGGCCGGGAAAGCTCTCAAAGCAGCTTGCTGTTATGAAGAAGACCGGAGTGGTATTATCCTCAACTGCCAGAGAACTGATGGAAGAGGACGGAACCCATACCGGGCGGATCTTGCCGGTACCGGAGAAGATCACTTATAAAGGTATGTTATATGGAAATGTGATCAACTGCTCATCCGTAGTGATGAAGCGGGAGGTGGCAGCAGAATTCCCGATGGGGGATGATGATGCTCACGAGGATTATATCTGCTGGCTGCAAATCCTTAAGAAATACGGGGAGGCAGCAGGCATCAATGAACCGTTATTGCTTTACCGGATGGTGAAGAACAGTAAATCAGGTTCCAAATTACATTCTGCAAAGATGACGTATCAGGTATACCGGAAGATGGGATTTGGAACAGTGAAGTCACTTGGATATTTTGCAGGATATGCGATACATGGAGTAAAGAAATATTTTCTTTAAATAAAAAGAAACGGAGCAGGGAGATGGCAGAGGAAATCAAGAGAGGCCCGGGAAGACCGACCGATAAACGGAAAGACACAATTCTAAGACTTAGGATCGACACAGATACACATGAACTGCTTTCAAGATATGCAAAGCAGAAGGGCGTATCCATGTCGGAAATCGTCAGAGAGGCAGTCTATGGTATTGTAAAACAGGCGAACATAGAAGAATAAGACTGTCAGACAGGAGAACGTTGACCATGGAAACAAATAAGGAAGGGGATGTGACACTATCTGTCGTCATGCCCGCCTATAATGAAGGAGCACATATAACAGATAATCTGCTTGAAACCAACAGGGTGTTGTCCGGTTTCGTCAAACGGTATGAGATCATAGCAGTTGACGACGGAAGTGCAGATAACACCGCAGAGTGCATCCGCCGGGCAGAAATGCAGGATACTCATATCAGAGGAATCTCATATCAGCCAAATGGTGGAAAAGGACATGCCATCCGGACAGGGATCGCAGCAGCAGAGGGACGATACATCGCATTTTTGGATTCCGATCTGGAACTGCCACCGATCCTGCTGAAACGATTCTTAAAGGATATGAAGGAGCAGGATGCCGATATCGTGATCGGTTCCAAGCTGCATCCGGAGTCGAAGCTCCATTATCCGATGCTGCGTAAGATCATGAGCTATGGATATTATCTGATGTTAAAGATGATGTTCCATCTGAACACCCACGATACACAGACCGGTATTAAGTTATTCAAAAAAGAAGTGATCAAACCGATCGTCAGCCGGATGCAGGCAGAAGGATATGCATTTGATATTGAGATCCTTGCCATGGCAGCAAAAGATGGCAGAAAGATCTGCGAAGCTCCGATCGAGCTGAACTACAGCCGGGATGACAGCAAGGGCGGAAGAAGGATCGGGTTAAAGGATGTATTCAAAGTGTTTGGTGAGACGGTTGCGGTGAAGAAACGAGTTAAAAATTATAGATAGTGTGAAATGAGGGAAAATTATATGACATATGAAAACGCTTTAGAAGTGCTAAAAAAGTACGGGCAGGAGCATGTGCTTGCCTATTATGATGAATTAAACGATGAAGAGAAGCAGAGCCTGCTTTCCCAGATTGAAGAGATCGACTTCTCTATATTTGATGTATTAAAAGAGAAAGAATCAGCCGGTAAGGAAGAAACGATCACACCAACAGAGGCATTGACACTTGACACGATCAAGGAATATGAATTTGCCTATAAGGTGCTTGGTGAAACGGCGATCCAGAAAGGACAGCTCGCTCTTGTTATGCTTGCCGGAGGTCAGGGCACCAGACTGGGGTTTGACGGACCGAAAGGAACCTATAATCTTGGGCAGACAAGGGACCTTTATATATTCGAATGTCAGGTGAAAACGATCCTGACTGTTGTGAGGACACTTGGACGATGGATCCATCTCTATATCATGACCAGTGATAAGAACTACGAAGCAACGACATCCTTCTTTGTAGAGCATAAGAATTTTGGATATAAGGAGGAGTATCTGCATTTCTTCAAACAGGAGCTTGTACCATCCGTTGATTTTAATGGAAAGATATTGATGGAAGCACCATCAAAGATCTGCCTGTCACCAAATGGAAATGGTGGCTGGTTCTCATCCATGAAACGGGCAGGACTGGTAGAACAGCTTGATAAAGAGGGCATTCGGTACATCAATGTATTTGCCGTGGACAATGTGTTACAGAAGATTGCAGATCCGGTATTCCTTGGTTCGATGATGATGGAAGATTACCAGTCGGCGGCAAAAGTCGTAAAGAAAGCAGATCCATATGAACGGGTAGGCGTGCTGTGTAAGAAAGACAATAAGCCTTACATAGTAGAATATTATGAATTGTCAGATGAGATGCGGTATAAGAAAACGGTTATGGGCGAGTATGCTTATAATTATGGAGTGATCTTAAATTATATCTTCCCGGTTAATCAGTTAAAACAGCTTTTGAATCAGAAAATGCCGCTTCATATGGCAAAAAAGGCGATACCTTATATGAATGAGAATCAGGAACTGGTGAAACCAACGGAGCCGAATGGTTATAAGTTTGAAACCCTTGCGCTTGATATGCTTCAGTTTATGAATGACTGCTTACCATTTGAAGTTATCAGAGAGTATGAATTTGCACCGATCAAGAATGCAGAGGGCGTGGATTCACCGGAGACGGCGAGAGAGCTGTTAAAGAAGAATGGATATAAGTTGTAGAACTGCGTCGAATACTTTGGAAAAATTGCCTAAAATAACAGTATTATTTTCAGAAATTTCTACATTCAACTTAAGCTTAGAAAATTGACTTTTAATAGGAATTGAATTATAGTTGTTAGTGGTTAAGAAGCGTTAAGAATTTCTAAACCATTAACAACTATATTTATATAATTTGACCTGATAAAGATACATGATGAACACATTTATGAGGGAAATGAGGGAATAGAATGTATAGAAAAGGGCCGCAGGGCTGGTTAAAACATCTGGATTTTACAGTGCTGAATCTGGTAGCACTGCATGCATCTTATTGTATGGCGTATTTTATACGGATGGGAACAGAGAATCCGTATCATAGTAAGTTATATCGGACAATAGCCGTACTTCTGACATTATTTCAATTATTGGTTACCATAGTATGTCATATATATAAAGGCGTATTGAAACGTGGACATTTCCGTGAAGCAATCGCATCCGTGAAGCAGTCTGTACTGGTTGTACTTCTGGCAGTATTCGTTCTGTTCATGATGAAAATGGGTGCGGCCTATTCCAGAAAGGTTATGGCTTTGTTTGGCATGATTTATCTGGTCATAGGTTATGTGGTCACACTTCTCTGGAAGGAATATATACGAAGACATCGTGTGGCAAAGAAATCTATTGTGATCGTGACAGTCAAAGAATATCTGGATGCGTTGCTTGCAGAAATGGATACAGAATACTATAATCTGTATCGGGTTGCAGGTATAGTATTATTAGATGCAACTGAGGATGAGGCAGAAAGCTATAATACAGAATATACGGATCTGGAGCTTGGTATATATGCATATACAGATGAAGTTCTGGAGCAGATCATGCATGGCTGGGTAGATGAGGTCTATGTGAATATACCATTTGAGAGGCATATCCCTGAAAATCTTCTGGGACAACTCGCAGATATGGGGATTACGGTTCATGTACGTGTCCGTGTTCCGGCAGAGCTCTCCGATTATCAGTATGTATTCGATAAACAGCTTGGTCATCATGTATTGACCGTTAGTACTACATATATAACAACCTACCAGGCATTTGTGAAGCGTGCAATAGACATCTTAGGCGGAATCGTAGGATGTATCTTTACAGGTATCCTTACGATCATTCTTGCACCATGTATCTATATCGCATCACCGGGACCGATCTTCTTCTCCCAGTACCGTATCGGTAAGAATGGCAAGAAGTTCAAGATTTATAAATTCCGAAGTATGTATATGGATGCTGAAGCACGAAAAGCAGAGCTGATGGAGCAGAATCAGGTTAAGGATGGCATGATGTTCAAGATGGAATATGATCCGCGAATCATTGGCTGCAAGAAGCTGCCGGATGGTACGATCAAGAAGGGCATCGGAAACCGGATCCGTGACTGGTCACTCGATGAATTCCCGCAGTTCTTCAATGTGTTAAAGGGTGATATGAGTCTGATCGGAACCCGACCGCCAACAGAGGATGAATGGGAGAAATATTCTGCCCATCATAGAGGACGTATGGCGATCAAACCGGGTATTACAGGTCTCTGGCAGGTCAGTGGAAGAAGTAACATCACGGATTTTGATGAGGTTGTAAGATTAGACCGTAAGTACATCGATGAATGGAGCCTTGTAAATGACATCAAGATACTGTTCAAGACAGTGGGCGTTGTGCTGAAGGGCGAAGGGTCGATGTGATCCTGATTGGATATAATATGGAAGATAAATACATATGTGGAGAATAAGAACAGATGAAGATAGCGATGTTCGGACAAAAAAGAATTCCATCAAGAGAAGGTGGGGTTGAGATAGTTGTAGAAGAACTTAGCACTCGTATGGCTATGGCAGGGCATGATGTGACTTGCTATAACAGACGTGGACATCATGTGAGTGGTTCTGAGTATGATACAAAAGAGAAAAAAGAATATAAGAATGTTAGAATCAAATCTGTTCCTACTATAGAAAAGAAAGGACTTGCGGCAGTATCGTCGTCATTTTTTGCAGCACTTTGCAGTGCATTTGGAGGATATGATGTCGTGCATATACATGCAGAAGGCCCGGCAGCTTTTTGTTTTATACCAAAGATATTTAGAAAAAAGGTTATAGTAACGGTTCATGGATTAGACTGGCAGAGAGAAAAATGGAAGGCAGGATTTGGCTCCAAATATATTCATTTTGGAGAGAAAATGGCAGTCAAATATGCAGATGAAATTATTGTGCTTAGCAGTGAAGTCAAAAAGTATTTTAAAGATACATATGGAAGAAAGACAAGATATATACCCAATGGTGTTATCAGACCAGATAAGATAGAAGCTGATCTAATAGAGAAAAAGTTTGGTTTGAAAAAAGATTCCTATATATTGTATCTGGGCAGGATTGTACCAGAAAAGGGTGAGCATTATCTGATAGAGGCATTTAAGGATATAGAGACAAATAAAAAACTTGTGATAGCCGGTGGATCTTCCGATACGGATGAGTATATGGAGCAGTTAAAACAGATGGCTGAACAGGATGATAGAATTGTATTTACCGGATTTGTTCAGGGACAGCTATTACAGGAATTGTATAGTAATGCCTATGTATATGTACTTCCAAGTGATCTTGAGGGTATGCCGCTTAGTCTGTTAGAAGCAATGAGTTATGGTAACTGTTGTCTTACTTCGGATATAAAGGAATGTACAGAAGTTGTTGGAAATAAAGCGGTTGCATTTAAAAAATCAGATGTGAAAGACTTGCAGGATAAATTACAGAAATTATGTGATGATAGTAAGTTGGTTGACAATTATAAGGATCAGGCAGCCGATTATATATGTAAGAAGTATGATTGGAATGAGATAGTAGATAAAACATTGCAGCTATATAGAAGGTAATAATTATGCGTATATTGATGATTAATAAGTTTTTATATCCAAATGGTGGATCGGAAACGTATATATTTAAATTGGGTGAGGTATTAGAACAACGTGACCATGAGGTTCAGTACTTCGGAATGGAGCACGAAGGCCGCTGCGTGGGCAACCGGGTCAATGCTTATACATCTGATATGGACTTCCACGGCGGAAGCAAGCTGTCGAAGCTGACCTACCCCATCAAAACTATCTACAGCAAGGAAGCAAGAGTGCAGCTGAGAAAAGTTCTGGACGACTTCAAGCCGGACGTTTGCCATCTGAACAACTTTAACTATCAGCTGACCCCTTCGATCATTCTGGAAATCGTGAAGTGGCGCAAGGAGACCGGAAGGGATTGTAAGATCATCTTTACGGCACACGACTACCAGCTGGTCTGCCCGAACCACATGCTGAACAATCCGAACACCCATCAGAACTGTGAGAAGTGCCTCGGCGGCCATTTCGTGAACTGCATGAAAGGCAAGTGCATCCACGGTTCTACCGCCAAAAGTGCTATCGGCATGATGGAAGCTGAGTTCTGGAAGTGGAAGGGTACCTATAAGTACATTGACACGATGATCTGCTGCTCGGAGTTCATGAAGACCAAGATGGATAGCAACCCGCTGTTTGCTACTAAGACCGTGGCAATGCACAACTTCATCGACAAGGTGGAGTGGAGAGAGACTTCGAAGAAGGATTACGTCCTTTACTTCGGCCGCTTCTCTGAAGAGAAAGGCATAGGCACACTCATCAAGGTCTGCAAGGAACTGCCGGATGTACAGTTCGTCTTTGCCGGTACTGGCCCGTTGGAAGAGACGGTAAATGGTGTTACGAACATCAAGAACGTTGGCTTCCAGAAAGGCGAGGCACTGGAAAAGCTTATCCGTGAGGCACGATTCTCTATTTACCCGTCTGAGTGGTACGAAAACTGTCCGTTCTCTGTGATGGAATCCCAGATGTATGGCACGCCGGTGCTGGGAGCGAACATTGGTGGCATTTCGGAGCTGATTCAGGTCGGTAAGACCGGCGAACTGTTTGAAAGCGGCAATGCCGAAGGCCTGAAGAAAAAGATCGAGAAGCTCTGGAGTGATAAGAAGCTGTGTGCGGAGTACAGTGCGAACTGCAAGGACATCAGCTTCGATACCATTGATGAGTATTACGAGAAAATTATGAAGGTGTATCAAGGCTAATTAACAAATAGCCTTTGTGATGGAGGATAAAAGAAAGATGAAGAACTATAAAATTGCTGTGGCCGGAACAGGTTATGTGGGGCTTTCGATTGCAACCTTGCTGAGTCAGCATCATCAGGTGACGGCAGTAGATATTGTGCCGGAAAAAGTTGAACTGATCAATAATCGCAAGTCTCCGATTCAGGATGACTACATTGAGAAGTACCTTGCAGAGAAAGAACTGAATCTGACCGCAACACTGGATGCAAAGGCTGCATACTCTGGTGCGGACTTTGTCGTTATTGCGGCACCTACCAACTACGATAGCCACACCCAGCACTTTGATACATCTGCGGTCGAAGCTGTGATCAAGCTGGTCATGGAATATAACCCGAACGCCATTATGGTCATCAAATCCACGATCCCTGTGGGCTATACCGCATCTGTGCGTGCGAAGTTCGGCAACAAGAACATCATCTTTAGCCCGGAGTTCCTGCGTGAGTCTAAGGCCTTGTATGACAATCTGTATCCAAGTCGAATTATTGTTGGTACCGACTTGAAAGATGAGCGTCTGGTCGAAGCAGCATACGAGTTTGCTGGTCTGCTACAGGAAGGTGCTATCAAGGAGAACATCGACACCCTGTTCATGGGCTTCACCGAGGCAGAGGCAGTTAAGCTGTTCGCCAATACATATCTGGCTCTTCGTGTCGCTTACTTCAACGAGCTAGACACTTATGCAGAGAGCAAGGGGCTGAACACCCAGCAGATTATTGATGGCGTCTGCCTTGATCCGCGTATCGGCAGCCATTACAACAATCCGTCCTTCGGCTATGGCGGCTACTGTCTGCCAAAAGACACCAAGCAGTTGCTGGCAAACTATGCCGATGTTCCGGAAAACCTGATCGAAGCTATCGTCGAGAGCAACAGAACTCGTAAAGACTTTATCGCCGACCGTGTCCTGAAGCTGGCTGGTTATTATGGTTATAACGAGGACAACGAGTACGATGAGAAGCAGGAAAAGGCTATGACCATCGGCGTTTACCGCCTGACCATGAAGAGTAACAGCGACAACTTCCGCCAGAGCTCCATTCAGGGCGTCATGAAGCGCATCAAGGCAAAGGGCGCAACTGTGATCATCTATGAGCCGACCTTGAAAGACGGTGATACCTTCTTTGGCTCTGTTATTGTGAATGATTTGGCTAAATTTAAAGAAATGAGCAACGCCATCATCGCAAACCGCTATGATAAGTGTCTGGATGATGTGAAAGCGAAAGTATATACACGTGATATCTTCCGGCGCGACTAAAAATATAAGGCATTCTTAAAAGAGAGAGTAAACAATAGGAGAGTTAATCATGTCTGAAGAAAAGAAGTTAAATGGTACGGTCATCGTTACTTATCGCTGCAACGCTCGTTGCTCCATGTGTAACCGTTATAAGGCACCTTCCAAGCCGGAAGAGGAAATCAGCATCGAAACCATCAAGAAGCTGCCGAAGATGTACTTCACAAACATTACCGGTGGTGAACCGTTCATCCGTACCGACCTGAAGGATATCGTGCGTGAACTGTACAAGAAGTCTGACCGTATCGTTATTTCCACGAACGGTTTCTTCACTGACCGTATCGTTGATCTGTGCAAAGAGTTCCCTCAGATCGGTATCCGTATCTCCATCGAGGGTCTGGAGCAGACCAACAACGAGATCCGCGGTCTGCAGAACGGTTATCAGCGTGGTTATGGCACACTGAAGAAGCTGCGTGAGATGGGCATGAAGGATGTCGGCTTCGGCATGACCGTTCAGGACAAGAATGCTCCTGATCTGGTTCCTCTTTACAAGATTTCTGACGAGATGGGCATGGAGTTCGCTACTGCCTCTTTGCATAACAGCTTCTACTTCGTTGAAGCAAAGAACATCATCCATGATCGTCCTATGGTCGCAAAGAACTTCGAGAATCTGGTCAATGAACTGCTCCGCAGCAACAGCCCGAAGAAGTGGTTCCGTGCTTACTTTAACCACGGTCTGATCAACTACATCTACGGCCAGAAGCGTCTGCTGCCTTGCGACATGAGCTTTGATACCTTCTTCATCGACCCGTATGGCGATGTCATGCCTTGCAATGGTACCAAGGATAAAGAAGTCATGGGCAACTTGAACAATCAGACTTGGGACGAGCTGTGGAATAGCCCGGAGGCCGAGAAGGTTCGTGCAAAGGTTCGTTGCTGCGATCGTGACTGCTGGATGATCGGCAGTGTTTCTCCGGCTATGCATAAGTACATCTGGAAGCCTGCCACTTGGGTTCTGGTTCACAAGTTTAAGGCTCTGTTCACAAAACATCCGTACAGCATGTACGAGCTGAAGATCTGCCGTGACTACCGTGATGGCAAAGTCACCAAAGAGGATCTGGACAAGTGCAGCACCTGCGACATGAACTGCGTGATCAATAACGGTTTGAGTGAAGCTTCTAAGGAGCAGCTGAAGCATAAGACCGGCGAGGAAATTGTGGATGCTGATATCGCACAGCAGATGGGAAAGTGATACGGTATGAAAATCTTAATTGTTCGTACAATTGCAATTGAAGAAGATTGCTCTCAAAAAACATATAATAATCAGGGCATTGGTTTGGCAACCGAACTATCAAAGCGGGGACATCAATGTGGTCTTGTGTATTATGCAAAACCCGGAAATCGAAAAATAGAGACAGTGGTGTCAGATGGACAGGAATTGGTGATATATCACCTGGAAGGAAAAAATATTATCTGGAATGCAATTTATAACAAGGAGATTTATGATATTGCAGCGGAATACGATGTGATCCAAGTTTCGGAATGTGATCAGATTGCAAGTTGGTTAATGTTTGCAAGATTCCCTGATAAGACTCTGATTTATCATGGACCGTATAAATCCCGATTTACGGTAAAGTATAATCTTCGCAGTCAGATATTTGATCGGATATTTTCATGGCAAAAGAATTTCAAGTCAGTGCGGGTTATTACAAAAAGTCGTCTGTCAGCAGAGTACTTGAATAAAAAAGGATTTAAAAATACAACAACATTGGGGGTTGGATTGAATCCTGGTGCGTTGGAGAAGCATGGACAAACTAATGAAAAACTGATACAAAAGCTGGAAAGCGAAAAAGGTGTTCAAAAATATATATTGTACGTTGGTGCTATTTCCAAGCGAAAAAATCTTACCTTTGTAATAGATATCTTAGAAAAGCTTGTAGCAAATCATAAAAATTATAAGCTCTTGATCGTGGGAGGAAAAGCATACAAGGAAGATGACTACTTTGAGAAGTGCTTCCGGGAAATACAAACAAAAGGGTTAAATGACAACGTCGCATATTTGGGTACGGTAAACCAGGAAACGATAGCTGAAATTTATAAGTTAAGTGACGTTTTTGTTCTTCCTACACAGTACGATATTTTTGGAATGGTTTATCTAGAAGCTATGTATTTTGGCGTTCCAATTGTAACTTCATTGTGTGGTGGTTCGTCTTTGTTGATTGAAAATGGAATAACTGGTTATATTTGCGATTTGGAAGATGCCGAAACATGGGAAAAACAAATTGAGAAAATACTTGAGAGCCAAGAAACAATCAAAATGATGCGCGAAAATGGAAAAAAACTCATCTGTGAGAAATATACATGGTTTGCACTGGCACCAATGTTTGAAAATGAATACAAAAAATTGATGAGAGGAAAAAATGAGCAGAAAGAATATTATATTGACTGATTGCGAGCCGGAAGAAATTCTCGTTTTTTCAGAAGGACTTTCCAATATATCTCAAAAAAAATATGATATTTGTTCGTACCTGTGTAATCAGGGACGCTCTGGATTAAATAATGCAAGGAGATATTGGATTTATGCAACGTACCCATTAAAGTTTGTATTCAAACGTCAACAATATGATGAAATTATCGCTTGGCAGCAGTTTTTTGCAATCTTTTATGCTTTTTATAGCAGAGTCTTTCATTTGAAAAAATGTAATACCGTAGTTGTGGTTAATTTTACATTTAAGGCAAAGTCTGGTTTGGCAGGAAGACTGTATGAAAAGTTTATGCATTTTAGCGTTAATAATGAATATATGGATTATATTCATGTGCCTTCAAACAAATACGCGGACCTGTGTGCTGTAGAGTTTGGTATTGAGCGCAAAAAATTTATTGTAACGCCGTTTGGTCTTCCGGATTCTTATGACCAGTGGAAAAACTCCACAACGGAGGAAAAAGATTATACGCTTGCGATTGGGCGCTCAAACAGAGACTATGACTTTTTAATTGAAGCGTGGAGAAAAATGCCGAGCGCTGAGCGACTGATTATTATTTGTGATACATACAAATGCAGTCAGCCTATACCCGAAAACATTATCATAAAAAACAATGTGACAGGAGATAGTCAATTTCCATATATTGCAAATTGCAAAATGATGGTAATTCCGATTCAGGATGGAAATATTTGCTCAGGCGACACAGTGCTTTTGAAGGCGATGTCTTACGGGAAACCTGTGGTTGTTACTGTTCCAAGTACATTGGGGGAAATGTACATAGAAGATGGTGTGACGGGAGTTCTAGTCAAAAAAGATCTTGATGAATTTGGAATGAAAGTTGGACAATTATTACAAGACAAAAATCTTCAAGATCAGTATTCATTGAATGCACGAAAAAAATACGAATTATCTTTTTCTAGAAAAGCCATGGGCAAAAAATTAGGAGAACTAATAAATGATTAAAGGACATATGATTAGGGTCCCTAAATTGTCAGCTATTGAAATTTGTATTACGGTTTGTGTTATTTTGTATCCGATAGCAGGTCTTTTAAATGTATATTCCAGTATATTTTCGTACGTTGATGAACTTTTAATGCTTGTGACAGTTGGACATGGTTGCATATATGGAATGAAATCAATCGGTGCAAAATATAATCCAATAAAGAAAAAAGTGCATTCAATAGGCGGTATTCTATTAATTGTTTTTTTACTCACGATAATCTCAAACGTCATTAACTTATATCAGAGATCTTGGTATGCGATAGCAATGGATGCACTTAGCTGGATGAAGTTTGGAATGGTATTTATAGCAGCATACTTGAGTTTGACAGATACGTCAATAAATCATTTGTATAATATATTTTCATCATTCGGAAAGTTTACCATATTATGGAATTTTGCGCTTGTCATTGCAAATCAAATATTTGATTTGCGTCTCGGAAATAAAGATTTGCGTTTTGGAATAGTTCCATATGCAATACCCGGAACGCATGTTGCTTTTACAGTCGGATTTTTTTCTATTGTTGCCTCGTTATTGATGGTTGAAAAACATATAAATCGAAAATGGATAGTTGCTGCGTTGGTTATTTGTTTATCAACAGCAAGATTTAAGGCATTTGGTTGGTGTTCATTTGTAATAGTATTAAATGTACTTATAAAAAGAAAACCGAAAATTTTGCCAATTATAATTGCAGTCGCGGGTGTGTTAATAGTTTCAGGAGATACTCTTGCAACGTACTTCTTAGGGGAAAATGTGTCAAGAGGTATGGAGATGACGGCGGCGTTAAAGCTGGCAGCAGATTGTTTCCCCTTTGGAGGAGGCTTTGCAACATTAGGAACAACGATGTCATATCAATATTATAGTTGCGTCTATGATATATATGGACTTAGTAGTCGATACGGCTATATGCGCACAGCGGGTGCTTTTATTGGAGATGGTGGCTGGTCGACACAGATAGGTCAGTTTGGATATTTAGGAGCGGGATTTTTTGCATTTGCGACAGCAAAAATTTGTATGGTAATCCTGCACGAGAAAAAGAATTTCATGGCGGGTATTTCAATAGTGAGCTATCTGTTGATTGCAAGTGTAAGCGAGAGAATATTTAGTGGAGATTTGGCACCGTTTTTGGCTATAGTCGCTGTGATAATTTGTCGAAAAGGATGTGACAATAAGAATGAAATTAAATCGGAAAGATAATGCCATAAGAAATGTTGGAGTGGGACTAATTAATAAAGTTGTCACAATACTTTTGCCTTTTATTCTGAGAACTGTACTGATATATACCTTAGGAACACAATACCTTGGTTTGAGTAGCTTATTCACTTCCATTCTTCAGGTTCTGAGCCTATCTGAACTTGGAATTGGAAGTGCAATGGTATTTAGCTTATATCGCCCGATTGCAGAAGATAATAATGAAGAAGTCTCCAAATTGTTGTGTACATATAAATATGTATATCGAATTATTGGATGCGTGATTTTTTTTGGAGGGCTGAGTTTACTTCCGTTTCTTAAGTTTTTGATCCATGGGGAATGCCCGCAAGATGTAAATATATATGTATTATACCTTTGCTACCTTGTAAATACTGCGGAAAGTTACTTTATTTCTGCGTATAAAACAACACTTCTTTCAGCATATCAGCGAAGAGACGTTGTTTCTACAATTGGATTAAGTGTGAAAATTGTTTTATACGCGACCCAAATCGTTTGTCTGTTTTTGACCAATAATTACTATTTATATGTAATTTGGCTTCCAATATTTACTGCAATAGAGAACATTATATCTGCAAAGTATGTCGAACGACACTATAAAGGTTATTTCGCGAATAAGTATGAAGTAAATATTAAAGAAGCAAAACCACTATTAGCAAAAGTAAGAGATCTTTTTGGGCACCGGTTGGAACAGGTTGTAATAAATACATTCGATACAATTAGTATTTCGGCATTTCTTGGCCTGAAGCTAGTTACAATATATAACAATTACTACTATTTGATGTCTGCTGTATCCGGTGTATTTGACATTTTGTATCAGGCTGTATTGGCGGGAATTGGAAACAGCCTTGTAATTGAAGATGAAGAAAAAAATTTGAATGATTTCAAATTTTTTCAAACGGTCAATTCTTGGATGGTAGGATGGAGTTCAATATGCTTTTTGTGCCTATATCAGCCGATGATGCAGTTGTGGATGGGAAAAAAGCTAATGCTGCCATATAGGACGATTGTCCTGCTCTTTATTTACTTTTATGTTTGGAAGATTCGCCAGACTGTTTTGCTGTATAAAGATGCAGCTGGGATGTGGAAAGAAGACCGATGGAAGCCTTATGTTGAGATTATCGCCAATATTATCATGAATGTCACGCTGATCAAGGTGATCGGTATTGACGGCGTAATTATTGCAACAATTATCAGTATGCTTTTTGTTGCATATCCATGGGAAACGGTAGTGTTTTTTAAACATCGGTTTGAAATTTATAAAAGTAACTTTTACAGAAGACAGATACTGCATTTATTAATAACGTTAATCCTAGCAATTATCACTTACCTCGCGTGTGAGTTGACGGTTGTGGAAGGAATTATAGGCTTTCTTGTAAAGGGATTGATTTGTATTATTTTGCCCAATACGGTAGTGCTTCTTTTATTTCATCGAAATGCCGATGTTAAAAGAATAACATCCATAGGATGCACATTAATAAAGAACATGAAAAAGAAATTATGAAGGGAAAGATAATGTTACCTAAGAACTTTAAAGATGATTACCGCGCAATGACCGAGAAATCTTTTGAATTTTTCGGGGGGGGGGACGAATTATAAAGCATCGCCCGCTCCGGATCAATCTGGCTGGAAGATGCGCTGCAAGCGATAATTTTATTATTAGTCTATTTGGAAGGATATGGAGTTCTCATTATGAAAGAAACTATGGAATTGAATTGAATTATAAAAATATCGGAGGGGGACTACTGCTGATGCATCCTTACAACATTACCGTTAACAGCAGAGCGATTCTGGGGAAAAATGTGACTCTTTTTAAAGACATAACAATCGGTTCTGTGAGAAGCGGTCCGCGGGAAGGAGTCCCTAAAATAGAGGATAGGGTAGCCATTATGCCAGGGGCAGTTGTTGTTGGAAACATAACGGTAGGGCATGATACTTTAATTGCCGCCAATGCAATGGTCGATTTTGATATTCCTCCACATTCTGTCGTATTTGGAAATCCGGCTCAAGTTCGTCATAAACAATTTGCAAGTAAAGACTACCTGACAGGTCGATGATACTTGAAAGATTAATTATTTTAAGGAGAAAACCAAAAATGGACAAAAACGGCAGCGATTTGAAAATCGTAATTATAGGATTTTATTATGGTAAATTTCCAGAATGGATGCAGTATTGGTTAAGATCATGTGCGGATAATCCGTCTATTGATTTTCTTATTGTTACAGATATTGAACTTGACAATATCCCTTCCAATGTTAGGATTTTGAATCTATCCTTGTCGGATGTAAAAAGAATCTTTAAAAAAAAGCTCAATATAAATGTTTCCTTGGAGCGGGCATATAAATTGTGCGATTACAAGCCTTTGTATGGTGTTTTGCTCAAAGAATACATAGACGGATATGATTATTGGGGACATTGTGACTTTGATTTGATCTGGGGAAATATCAGAAAATTTGTAACAGAATATCATCTGGAACAATATGATAAGTTTTTGCCACTTGGCCATTTGTCACTCTATCAGAATAATGATAAAGTAAACAATTATTATAAATTAGATGGAAGCAAATGCGGTGATTATAAGAGAGTTCTGGAAAATGATAGAAATTATGCATTCGATGAAACGGATGGTATTTTTTCAATCTATGAATATAATCAGCTACCGATGTTTATTAAGCGCATTTTTGCTGAAATAAAGACATATCATAAAAGATTTCGGCTAAAGAAATGTGATAGAAATTACAAGCATCAGGTATTCTATTACGAAGATGGCAACGTATGCCGTGCCTATGAAGAACATGGAAAAATAAAAAAGGAAGAATATATTTATATTCATTTCAGAAGAAAACTTCCGGTAAATACAGTAAAGACTTGGAATGCATTAGGGGCATTCTATATTACACCAGAAGGCTTTGTTGACAAAGAACCGGGAATAATTCCAACAGTTGCAGAAATTGAGAAGTATAATCATAATTCTGGATTGATGTATGAATTAGCAGAAACTGCAGCATTTTGTCTGAAAAATATTACAAAAGTAAGAAGCAAGATTGAAGGCGAAATCATTGCGCTGAAATGCGGAGGAAAAAATGATGAAACTTGAGAAATTGAGAAGCGCACAGTTAATGATTGCTAAGGAAATTAAACGTATTTGTGAAAAATACGATATTAATTATTTTCTTGATTCTGGATCAATGCTTGGTGCGGTTCGGCATAATGGCTTCATCCCTTGGGATGATGATATGGACATCGGTATGTGCTGTGATGACTATGCAAAATTTATAGCTGTAGCACCGGCTGAGTTGGACAAGAAATTCTTTTTAGATAATTATGAGACAAATCCGAAAAATCCTTATGTGTTCAGTAAGGTTCGTCTAAAAGGTACAACCTATATTGAAAGTATTGGAAATGATGCTTTTGAACATAATGAGATTTTTGTTGATGTGTTTCCGTATTATTATATTTCGGACAATACGACAGAAAGAAAATTAGAAGGCGTGCAGATGGCTTTTTTAGCGCAAGCTATTATGTCAAAGTCTGGATATAAAGTATGGAAGGGAAAAGGAATAAAAAAAAGGCTGAAGTTTTTACCAACTGATATCGCCGGAATGGTCTGCACAACACGATTTCTAAGAGGAAGAGTAGATCAGCTATATTCAAGGCATAATAATACAAAAATGATGGGAATACAGGCAGGTTCTTGTTATAGTTACTGGTTTTTCCCGGAAAGAGTGTTAAGAAAAACCACAAAACATATCTTTGAAGGTGAAATGTTTAACATCCCGGAGGAGTATGACTGCTTTTTGAAGGTGGCATACGGCGACTATATGAAACTGCCACCCGAAAATGAAAGAGTGACACATGCGATAGAATATCTGGATTTCGGAGGTGTTGAAATAAAATAACACTGGTTTATATTAATGCAAAATTTGTCCGGTCTTTTTGGGAGAACATCCGGAAGACCGGATTATATTTGATTTTTGCGTTCACAAAAAAGAAAGGAGCGACGAACATGAACAAACAAGAAAGTGATATCCTGAACACGCTTTTGCTGGAACCGTTTATTAATCAAAGAATTCTAGCAGAGGTATCAGGCCATTCATTGGGAGTAGTAAACCGTTCGTTAAAGGAACTTATCAAAGCTGATTACTTAGATGAATCCATACGCCCAACAATGAAAGCAATCACAGAATTTAAACAGAAAACCCCTCAACGCGCTGTTATTCTGGCAGCGGGATTCGGCATGCGGATGGTTCCCATTAATACGGAAATGCCGAAAGGTCTCTTGGAAGTCAATGGGGAGGCATTGATCGAGCGTATCATTAAGCAGCTTCATGAAGTGGGGATTAAAGAAATCTACGTAGTTGTAGGCTTTATGAAAGAAAAATACGAGTATTTGATTGATGAGTATGGTGTAGAACTTATAGTAAATGCTGATTATGCGGCAAAGAACAATCTGCATTCGGTCAGACTTGTAAAAGAACATTTGGAGAATGCTTACATTATTCCTTGTGATATTTGGTGTGACAGAAACCCGTTTCATCGTCATGAACTGTATTCCTGGTATATGGTTAGTGACCTGGTGGATAACGAAAGCAATGTCCGTGTTAATCGAAAGATGGAACTGGTAACTGTGCCGGAAAGTTCTGCTGGTAATGCAATGATCGGTATCTGCTATCTGGTAAAAGAGGATGCCGACGCAGTTGCGAAGCGTATTGAGGAACTGTGCAAAAATCAGCGGTATGACGGATCGTTCTGGGAAGAAGCCCTTTATAACAAGAATCGGATGATTGTTGCGGCCCGTGTAGTTCATTCAGCTGATGTTGTGGAAATCAACACTTATGAGCAGCTCCGGGAAATCGACAGTGATTCTAACCAGTTGAAAACAGATGCAATTCAGGTGGTTTGTGAGGCTCTGGATGCAAGGCCAGAAGCAGTTACAGATATTACGGTTCTTAAAAAAGGCATGACGAATCGTTCTTTCCTGTTTACCTGCAAAGGAAAAAATATATCATGCGTATTCCGGGAGAGGGAACTGACCAGCTTATTAACCGTCGTCAGGAGGCGGCGGTTTATCAGGCCATTGACGGAAAACATATTTGTGATGATATTGCGTATATCAACCCGGAAAATGGCTACAAGATCACGGAATTTCTGGAAGGCGCAAGAGTATGCGATCCATTGAACTACGAAGATGTTAAGAAGTGTATGAAGCGGCTACATACGTTCCATGACTTGAAACTGAAAGTAGATCACGAATTTGATATTTTCGGACAAATGGAATTCTATGAAACGCTGTGGGAGGGAACACCTTCTGTTTATAAGGATTATGAAAAAACAAAAGCAAATGTTCTGTCACTAAAGCCTTATATCGATGCACATATTGGAGAAAAAGTCCTGACACATATTGATGCAGTGCCGGATAATTTTCTGTTTGTGGAGAAAGATGGAAAAGAAGAAATCCGACTGATTGACTGGGAATATGCAGGAATGCAAGACCCGCATGTGGATGTGGCGATGTTTTGTATTTACTCACTTTACAATAAGCGTCAAGTGGATCGCCTGATTGCTGCTTACTTTGTTGAAGGTTGTAGCGATGATATCAGGATTAAGATTTATTGCTATATCGCAGCCTGTGGTCTGCTGTGGAGTAACTGGTGTGAATATAAGCGTAATCTTGGTGTGGAGTTTGGTGAGTATTCTCTTCGTCAGTACCGATACGCAAAAGACTACTATCGAATTGTTCAAGAAGAATTGAAAAGGCAAGGGGAGGAAAAGTAAATGCCAAGAGTAGAAAGAGCCATTATTATGGCGGCAGGTTTAGGAAATCGAATGCACCCGGTGACGCTGACAACACCGAAACCACTGGTCAAAGTAAATGGGATGCGGATGATTGACACAGTCATTGATGGTCTGCATAAAAATGGAATCTATGAAATTTATATTGTTGTTGGCTATCTGAAAGAACAGTTTGTGGTACTTGAAAAGGAGTATCCTGGTGTTAGGCTGATTGAAAATCCATACTATGATACTTGCAACAACATATCTTCGCTTTATGTAGCACGAGAGCATATTGAGAATGCAATTATTCTGGATGGTGACCAGATCATTTATAATCCGGAAATTTTAGAACCGGAATTTGAACGCTCTGGCTATAACAGTGTATGGACAGATGGAGAAACGGACGAGTGGTTGCAGACTGTTGAGAATGGCATTGTTATGGCATGCAGCCGGACAGGTGGAAAAGGCGGATGGCAGCTGTACAGTATTTCCCGCTGGACCGCAGAGGATGGAAAGAAACTGAAACATCATCTGGAAATCGAGTTTAAACAAAAGAAGAACCGACAAATCTACTGGGATGATGTGGCGATGTTTTGTTATCCGAAGGAGTATCAATTGGGTATCCGTCCTATGAATAAGGACGATATTATAGAGGTGGATAATCTGAGTGAACTAATTGCTTTGGATGCCAGCTACAAAAAATATGTGGAGGAAAAGTAAATGAATACGAAAAAAGAACATGGGAAAATAGATTGGATGATAACACTGGTGCCTTTGGCAATCGTAATTGCATTATGTGTTCTATTCTTTTTTGCGCCGGAACAATCGAATGCTGTGCTGAGCCAGATCCGTTTTTTCTTTGGAGATACCTTTGGTACATATTACTTGGTAATTGGATTAGGGATTTTCATCCTTTCTCTGTATATTGCCGGTTCTAAGTATGGTAACATCGTCCTTGGCGAGCAGAATGAGAAGCCGAAGTATTCCTTCTTTGCGTGGGGTTCCATGATGTTCACCTGCGGTCTTGCAGCAGACATTTTGTTCTATTCATTCTCGGAGTGGGTACTGTATGCAACTGACCCACATCTGGCAGAAATGGGCAGCATTCAGGATTGGGCTGGTGTATATCCGCTGTTCCATTGGAGTTTTATTCCTTGGGGATTCTATCTGGTACTTGCTGTTGCTTTTGGATTTATGCTTCATGTAAGAAAAAGAAACCGTCAGAAGTATTCAGAGGCTTGCCGTCCGATTCTTGGAAAGCATACCGATGGTTGGGCAGGTCGCATTATTGACCTGTTAGCAGTGTTTGCGCTTCTTGCTGGTACTGCCACCACTTTTAGTGTGGCAACACCGCTGATGGCAACCATTATCAGTGAACTGTTCCATGTTGCCGTTAGTCGTACTGTGATCAACATTATTATTCTTCTGATTACCTGCGCTGTATATACATATTCTTTGCTGCATGGATTTAAGGGAATCAGCAAACTGGCAAATATTTGCATCTATATGTTCTTTGGCCTGATTGCATTTGTACTGCTGTTTGGTGGAGAAACACGATATATTATTGAAACTGGTTTTTCTTCTCTTGGACGGATGGTACAGAATTTCGTTGATCTGTCCACATTTACTGATCCGCTTCGTACATCTAACTTCCCGCAGAACTGGACGATTTACTATTGGGCTTATTGGATGGTTTGGTGTGTGGCTGCGCCGTTCTTTATCGGCAGCATTTCTCGCGGTAGAACAGTACGTCAGACAATTCTTGGTGGTTACATATTTGGTGTTGGTTCTACATTGACAAGTTTTATCGTACTTGGGAACTATTCTATGGGAATGCAGGTCACTGGAAAGGCTGACTTTATTGCACAGTATCTGGAAAGCGGAGATTTGTATGGCATGATTGTTTCTATCATCAAAACGATGCCGGGTGCACCTGTTATCATGGTAGTTGTGTTGCTGACGATGATTGCCTTCTATGCGACCTCTTTTGATTCGATTGCTTTGACGGCATCCTGCTATAGCTATCACACACTGGAGGATGGTGAGCAGCCGAATAAAGGCATTCAGTTGATGTGGTGTATTCTGCTGATTTTGCTTCCGATTGCTTTGCTGTTTGCAGAAAGCTCTATGAATAATCTTCAGTCGGTGAGTATTGTGGCGGCATTTCCGATTGGTGCGGTAATCGTGATGATTGCGGTCAGCTTTATGAAGGATGCTAAAAAATACATGGAAGAACTCGGCAACAAAAAATAATTTATGGTTTTGTAATTTTAAATGAAAGAGAGAAAAGAGATTATGAAAACAACATTACTTATCATGGCTGCTGGTATCGGCAGCCGATTTGGAACAGGAATAAAACAGTTGGAGCCGGTCGATGATGCCAACCACATCATCATGGACTACTCAATCCATGATGCGATTGAAGCTGGTTTCAATCATGTAGTATTTATCATCCGTAAGGATATCGAGAAAGAGTTCAAAGAGGTTATCGGTGATCGCATTGCCTCCATTTGCTCTTCTCATAATGTAACTGTGGACTACGCATTTCAGGATATCAAGGATATTCCGGGAACTCTTCCAGAAGGCCGTACAAAGCCGTGGGGAACCGGTCAGGCTGTGCTTGCAGCGAAGGACGTAATTAAAACTCCGTTCATCGTCATTAATGCAGACGATTATTATGGCAAGGAAGGCTTCAAGGCTGTCCATGAGTATCTGGTGAACGGAGGCAAATCCTGTATGGCGGGCTTTGTGCTGAAGAACACACTGTCTGATAACGGCGGCGTGACCCGTGGTATCTGCAAAATGGATGAGCAGAACAACCTGACCGAGGTTGTGGAAACCAAGAATATTATAAAGACTGCGGATGGAGCGGAAGCAGATGGCGTGGTTGTTGATGTGGATTTTCTGGTATCCATGAATATGTGGGGATTAACACCAGAGTTCTTGGATGTGCTGGAGGAGGGCTTCAAGGAGTTCTTCGAGAAAGAAGTACCGGGTAATCCATTGAAAGCAGAGTATCTGATCCCTATCTTCATTGGTGAATTACTGAGTGAAGGCAAGATGTCTGTGAAGGTCCTGAAAACCAACGATACCTGGTATGGCATGACCTATCACGAGGATGTCGCAGCCGTAAAGGACAGCTTCAAAAAAATGTTGGCGGATGGCGTGTACAAGGCTGATTTATTTGCAGACTTGTGATATAATGGGAGCGGAAGCCCCCTACATTGCTCGAAACCTTGCTTACCTATCTGTGGTGAGTAGTAGGCAACGATCTTATGGTCGGCTAGAATGCAAAGGACGATTCTCCTACGAGGGTGAGTACTTATGAATGTGCAAAAGTATGAAACGTATAAATCGATGCACGAGTCACTGTCTAAGGCATTGAAGAATGAATTTTACTACGAAGCAATCTTTATTGAGTATGCAATTTTAGAAGATCGGCTGGCATCGGTACTGAAGTATGCGGAGATTCCGTACACAGATAAAAATGGACAAGACATAAGCATCAAAGCGAAGCTGAACAAAATAGAAAGCAGGAAAGAGCTTTCTGATAAATTCTACAAAGAACGACTGACATCTGCACTGATTCAGGAATGCAGAGTTTGGACGGACGAGAGAAACAACCTGATCCACCACATGGCCAATTTGCCCTATGATAGTGAGAAGGTTCGACAGATCGCTATTGATGGAAATGAACTCGTGAGGCAGGTAAAGAATAAAACTGCGAGCGCAATCAACCGACTGAAGCGTGAGCATAAAAGACCTGCCGAAGATTCATAAGGCGTGCAGAACGAATACCGTATGGGTGTGGTTAAAAAATCCCATCCACGCGGTTTTATAACAGAATGATTGCTTCATATCAAACAAATACACTCGTTTCTCATTCTATCCCTCCAAATTACTTCCGGTGAAATTTCAGCAGATGAACAGCAGGGGAGGGCAGAAGCAAAGGAACATCACAGACAAGAAGCTATCAAGGCAATCTGCACATCAAAACAGCTTCAATCACTTCAAAAGTAACAATCCATCATCCAACCCCTTATCACACCACCCTGAGGAGCGCATCTGGGCAGGGCAAACGCCCCGGGTCCCGGACGCTCCGAAGATCAAGCACAACAGGATGAAACAATTTTACATGGTTGACATGGGACGAAAAATGTGATAATATCATCTTACCAAAAAAGTGCGAATCCCTCTCGTTCGCGAAGGAAAAATCTCTCTCGCAATTAAAAATAAAACGATGCAACGAATGAAAACCGGCTTTGCCGAAGGCTGGCAGACACGAGGGACTTAAAATCCCTTTCTGGAGACAGAGTACGGGTTCGCCCCCGCCGACAGTATTAAAAACCCCAGAATTATTCTCTGATTCGAATGATTCTGGGGTTTTCTTTTTTGTTCTATTTTCTGGAAGCGTTGGAGGGACGAGAGATTTTTTGGCGAAAAGAGAAGTTCTTTGCGCACAACTAAAATCCATAATATAACTTGGCACATTGCAGAGAGATCGAAGCTGTCTTTTTGTTTACTGTGCAGCAGCCTTTGTACGACGCTGCCGCACCCGGCGTTCCAGCGCCTTATAAAACCAGCTCAGGCAGAGCGTGAGCAAAAATACGGTCAAGGTCCAGACCACGGGCTGCACTGTAAGGCTAAACTTGTCCGCAGTCCACTCCATATACCGGATCAGTACCTGATGGATCAGAAAGCCGTAAGGGGAGAGCTGTGCCAGCCACAAAAACGGCTTTGCGGATAGCAGCCGGGAAATGAACCCTTTGCCCATGGCGAGCAGCCAGACCAGCAGCACCGCAGAGGGAGTGAACAGCACATTGTACCGGAAGGCCACTGCGCCCAGAACCCCCGCCTGCTTGGCAGCAATGAAAAGGCAGCCGCCCGCAAGCAGTACAGCGCCCAGCTCCAATAGGGAGAAAGCACTGCGCGGTAGTGTGCTCTCCTGTTTGCGGCTGTGGTAAAGACAGCCCGCGCAGCAGCTGATGGTAAAATCGCCTGCCCGGAACAGCGGACACAGATAGGTCAGGTAGAATGCGGCCTTTCCGCTGAGCCCGGCTTTCCAGACCGCAAGGGAGAAAAGGCACTGTACGCAGAAAATTGCTGCGGCAATGCAGCGCAGTTTGCGGGCATCGGCCTTTTTCAGCACGGCGAGAAGCGTGGGAAAGATGGCATACAGAAAAGCCTGCACCGAAAGATACCAAGCCACTCCATTCAGGCAGAACCAGAAACGGCTGGACGGGATCCATGTTTGCAACAGGAAAATGCTTACCGCAAGCTGCGCCGCACAGGAGAGAACCCCGCGGGCAGAGGGCTGCGCCAGAAGCCCCTTCAGTACAAATAACAGGGCGGCAGCCATCATAATAAGGTGCAGCGGATACAGCCGGCGTATTTTTTTTAAGGAGAAAGCTATGGCAGACTGCAGCCCCGGTGCTGTGCGAGGGCGGTCGTAATAGTTGCAGACCATCAGAAAACCGGACAGCGCTACAAATACTGAAATCGCCCACGGACCCAGCCACGGCGCCCCGCAATGGGAGATGACCACGCACAAAAATGCGACTGCCCGCAGTCCTTGTAAAGATGAGATCAATTTTTTGTCTGTCACGGTATCCTCCGTTCTGCCGCAAAGCGCGGCAGCTGTGCTTTTCTAATGCGCTATAAGTATAAAAAAGGCGGCGCGTCCTGTCAAGGATGCGCCGCCTTTTTTGCGTGGCAGAGTACGATTTTTGGGCGTCATAAATTCTTAACAAAGAAAAATCGCAAAACCCCTTGATTTTTCAGGGCAAGATGAGTACAATACACTTAGCACTCAGAGAAAAGGAGTGCTAAACCACTGCGGGGCACACACGAAGCCCCCGCAGGACGCAACAAAGTTTCAAATAAATTCAATATAATTGGAGGGCAAGAATTATGAAGATCATTCCTCTTGCAGACCGTGTTGTCATTAAGACTGTTGAAGTTGAGGAGACCACCAAGGGCGGCCTGATCCTGACCGGCAGCGCAAAAGAGAAGCCGCAGGTCGCACAGGTCATCGCGGTGGGCCCCGGCGGTGTCGTGGACGGTAAGGAAGTCAAGATGACCGTCAAGGTCGGCGACAAGGTGAAGGGCCGCGTGGTCGTTATGGCCGACTACGGCGCGTTCGTCGAGATCGCTCCCGGTGTGGGGGGTCTGATCCATGTTGCGGAAATGTCGTGGAGCCAGCACCTGCGTTCGGCACAGGAGTTTATGAAGGTCGGCGACGAAGTCGAGGCCGTTATCCTGACCCTCGACCGCGAGGAGCGCAAGATGTCGCTCGGCATCAAGCAGCTTACGCCCGATCCCTGGGAGAATATCGAAGTCAAGTATCCCGTCGGCACGAAGACCACGGCCAAGGTGCGTAACTTCACGAACTTCGGCGTATTCGTCGAGATCGAGGAGGGCATCGACGGTCTGATCCACATTTCGGACCTGAGCTGGACCAAGAAGGTGAAGCATCCCGGCGAATTCACGTCGGTAGGCGCCGACATCGAGGTCGTGGTGCTGGAGATCGACAAGGAAAACCGCCGTCTGTCGCTGGGACACAAGCAGCTGGAGGAGAATCCCTGGAATGAGTTCGAGAACCAGTACTCGGTGGACAGCATCCACGAGGGTACGATCACCGAGATGACCGACAAGGGCGCAGTGGTTGCCCTGGGCGAGAACATCGAGGGCTTCTGCCCCGCGCGTCAGCTCGTCAAAGAGGACGGCACGACCCCGAAGACGGGCGACAAGCTCAACTTCAAGATCCTGGAGTTCTCGAAGGCCACCAAGCGCATCACCCTTTCGCACCTGCGTACGTACGAGGAGGCGAAGCGTGCCGAAATCGCTGCCGAGAAGGCCGAGAAGCGCGCTGCTGCCGACGCTACGAAGTCGACCGTGAAGAAGATCAACGCTTCGGTCGAGAAGACGACGCTCGGCGACATCGCCGGACTGGCCGCTCTGAAGAGCGCCATGGAGGCTGCCGAGGCCAAGTCGGCCAAGAAGGCTGCCGCCAAGAAAGAGGACGAAGAGTAATCTCCGCTGAAAAGAGGACGGGGGGATGCCCCCTCCGTATCCGATAACCGGATGCCCGCACAGGAAACTGTGCGGGCGTCTTTTTTTTGTGCCGGGACGGCGGCGCGCGGCGGGGGGGCTGTCTGCGGGGCGGTTTGTTTATGGGATGGTCTGTCTGCGGGATTGTCTGCGGGATTGTCTATGGGACGGACAGTTTGCGGCTCCGGAATCTTTTCAAGGACGAGGTCAGGGCCGGAACCGGGGAACCGGACAGGGAAACAGGGAAACAGGGAATCGGGGAATCGGGGGCGGAAGTCC
>ERZ833515.585-NODE-585-length-30795-cov-9.457938_pt1 | contig 30795 bp, 20 predicted proteins | sample MGYA00519949_ERZ833515 | MGnify/ENA primary metagenome ERZ833515 (study PRJEB31850, sample SAMEA3708741) | human gut metagenome | biome: human gut; feature: human-associated habitat; material: faeces | place: China | collected 2014 ...
AGGCTAGTCAATAAAGGCTCTTTCAAGCCTCTGCCTTTAGGCAGGGGTTATTGACTTGGTGGTTTGGATTCGGTTCCTGAGGCGCCGCGGGTCTCGTCCGGAAGAGCCCGAAGGGAGGGTCGAGGCCGTGGGCGCCCGGTGCTACGAAGAGGGTGAGGATAGCCCAAAAGGGCGTCGGCCGCGGGCCGTGGGCGGGCAGGAGAGGCGCCCTGTTGTTAACATCTCGGAACGCAATTCCTTCCGAGGCGCCTCGCGGCGCCGTGTAAGGTTTGAAGCATCGAATCCGTCCGTCCGGCGCCTTGAGGGGCCCTCTGGGGTGGCGCGGCCTCGCCGGAACGCTCCGCAATGGAGCGCGGCGTTCGCCGGGCCCGCCCGCCCCGAAGGCGCCGGTATTGTCGTTTGAGGAACCGATGCGATTTCTGAAGAATGTTCTGTTCGCCGCGGCCGCCGCCGCGGCGGCCGCGGGGGCCGCAGGCGCCGCCGCGGATGAGGAGAAGACGAAGATGAATGAACTGCCGACGCCCTGCGTCACGGTGGAGGGCATCACGGAGTACCGCCTTCCGAACGGCCTGAAGGTCGTTCTCTATCCGGACGCCGCCAAGCCCACGGCGACGGTCAACATGACCTACCTCGTGGGGTCGCGCCAGGAGAACTACGGCGAGACGGGCATGGCGCACCTGCTCGAGCACCTGATGTTCAAGGGCTCGAAGAACTATCCCAACCCGACCGCGGAGTTCACGCGCCGGGGCTTCCGCATGAACGGTTCGACCTGGCTCGACCGCACGAACTACTTCGTGAGCTTCACGGCTACGGACGACAACATGAAGTGGGCGCTCGGCTGGCAGGCCGACGCGATGGTGAACTCCTTCATCGCGCAGAAGGACCTCGACACCGAAATGACGGTGGTGAGGAACGAGTACGAGATGGGCGAGAACAAGCCCCTCTCCGTGATGATGAAGCGCATGCAGAGCGTGATGTTCGACTGGCAGAGCTACGGGCGCTCCACGATCGGCGCACGCAGCGACATCGAGAACGTCGAAATCGCGAACCTCCAGGCCTTCTACCACCGCTACTACCAGCCCGACAACGCGGTGCTCACCGTGTCGGGCAAGTTCGACGAGAAGAAGGTCCTCGGCTGGATCGCCGAGAGCTTCGGGCCGATCCCGAAGCCCACGCGCACGCTCCCGAAGGAGTGGACCGTCGAGCCCACGGCCGACGGCGAGCGCGAATTCTTCATCCGCCGCAAGGGCGAGGCGCAGTTGGTGGCGGTGGGCTACCGCATCCCGTCGGCGCTCTCGGACGACTACGAACCCACAGCCATGGCCGCGGACATCCTCGCCGACGCTCCGACCGGGCGCCTCTACAAGGCCCTCGTCGAGACGGGCATGGCGAGCCAGGTCTTCGGGTGGCCGATCGCCGCGCAGAAGCCCGGCTTCGTGATGTTCGGCGCCCTCGTGAAGAAGGGCGACGATATCGAGGCCGTGAAGACGAAGCTCGTCGACGAAATTGAGAACGCCTTCGCGCGCTCCCCGGTGACCGCTGAGGAGCTCAACCGCCAGAAGGTCGACCAGGAGACGATGTTCGAGCGCACGCTCTCCGACCCGGAGGAGTTCGGCGTGGACATCTCGGACTACATTGGTCTCGGCGACTGGCGGCTCTTCTTCGTGGATCGCGAGACCGTCAAGGCCGTGACGGCCGAGCAGGTTGACCGCGCCGCGGCGAAGTACTTCGTGCGCGACAACCGCGTGGTCGGCCTCTTCGTGCCGACCGACGACCCGAAGCGCGCCGAGATCGCCCCGGCCCCGAGCGCCGAGGAGGTGGTCTCGCGCTACACCTTCTCCGCCAAGGGCGCCGAGGTCGAAGCGTTCGACGCCTCGCAGGACAACATCGACCGCCGCACGAAGCTCGTGAACGTGAAGGGCGTCAAGATGGCGCTGCTGCCCAAGCAGACGCGCGGCGGCACCGTCGTGGTCAAGATGCGCTTCAACGTGGGCGACAACGCCTCGCTCGCGCGCAGCACGCTCCCGCTTCTCGCGAGCGCGATGATCACTCGCGGCACCAAGACGATGACGCGCGACCAGATTGAGGACGCCTTCACGGCCCTGAAGATCGAGGGCACGCCCTTCAGCTTCACGACCGACCGCGAGCACCTCGTGCCCGCGCTGAAGCTCATGGGCGAACTCTTCACCGAGTCCACCTATCCGCAGAAGGAGTTCGACACGCTTCTGCAGCAGACGATCGCGGGCTTCAAGGCGCGCTCGGACGAGCCTTCGACGAAGGGCCGCGACGCGATTTCGGCGCACTTCAACACCTATCCGAAGGGAGACGCCCGCTACCGCGAGCTCTCGACTGAAATCACCGCGGACCTCGAGAAGACCACGCTCAGCGACGTGAAGGGCTACTACGACCGCGTCTTCGGCCTCGAAAAGGGCGAGATTGCCGTCGTGGGCGACTTCGACGTCGATGAGGTCGTGAAGGCCCTTGAAGCGGACATCGTGGACCGCAAGCATGCCGTCATTCCCTTCGAGCGCGTCGTCTCCGAATACCGCCCGGTCGCACCGGCGCGCTTCGTGATCGACACGCCCGACAAGGAGAACGCGATGCTCTTCGCCCGCGTCGACCTTCCGGCGAACCTCGCCGATGCCGACATGCCGGCCCTCATCACGGCCGATTGGATCATCGGCGGCTCCGACGGGCTCTCGAACCGCATCGTCAACCGTCTGCGCCAGAAGGAGGGCCTCTCCTACGGTTCGGGCTCGAGCATCACGATTCCGTCGTTCGGCAACCGCGCGAAGTGGTCCGTCGGCGCCATCGTCGCGCCGCATAACCTTGCGCAGGCCGAGAAGAGCCTCAAGGACGAGCTCGCGAAGGCCTTCCGCGACGGCATCACCGCCGAGGAGCTCGCCGAAGCGAAGAAGGGACTCATCGAGTCGCGCGCCGTCAACCGCGCGCAGGACGGCCTCGTCGCCTCCAACTGGGTGAACAACCTCGAGCGCGGCTGCACCTGGAAGTTCTCCAAGGAGACTGAAGAGGCGATCGAGAAGCTCTCCGTCGAGGACGTCAATAAGGCGCTGCGCCGCTTTTGCGATCCGACGAAGCTCACCTTCGCCCTCGCGGGCGACGTGAAGAAGGCCCGCGACGCCGGGAAGGACTTCACGAAGGAATAAGACCCCTGAGCGTCCGCCGGACGGAGGGGGCTTCCCCGTCCTTCCGGCAGCTCGTTCCACGGTCGGCCTTGACGAGGCCCGCCTTCCCGGAGACGTCTCCGCGGAGTGCGGGCCTTTTTTCATTGGTTTTGTCGTTTTGCGCGCAGGCGCGCCGCAGGGAGTGAATGGAAATGGAGCTCAAGATTGAAAAGGGCGATTGGAAGGAGATGGAGCATCCGGCCGTGCGGGTGCGCTTCATGGTCTTCGTCGCCGAACAGAAGGTCCCGAAGGAGGAGGAGATCGACGCGCTCGACCCTGTGAGCACGCACTACGTCGCGCGCGACCACAACGGCATGGTGGTCGCCTGCGGGCGCCTCACGCCCGACGGGCACGTGGGGCGCCTCGCGGTGCTGAAGCCCTATCGCGGTCGCGGCGTGGGTGCGCGTGTTCTCGAGGCGATCCTCGAGGACGCGAAGGTGTGCGGGTTGAAGGAGGTGGCCCTCAAAGCCCAGACCCATGCCCGCGGGTTCTACGAGAAGTACGGCTTCAAGGCCGAAGGCGGCGTCTTCGACGAGTGCGGCATCGCGCACATCCGCATGCGGCTCGTCTTTTGAGCCGCATGAGCGGCCTGAGGATCGTCGCCTGCGACTATCTCTTTCAGGACGTGATGAAATGTTGCCGGGGGATTTACATACGTCAAGGCAATTAGTATCATCAGGGACTGACTACATAATCCCTTGATGATCGGTGCATGAGGCACCACGCCGGTCTTTTTGCCGCAGCGAACCCCGCAGCGCGCCGCTGCGGGCGGCCTTGCGCCGCCTTTCGGTGCCTCCCGCCGGACTTCGCCGGCAGGCGCCGCGTGTGCGTTGTCCGAAAGACATTCGAGAGAGAGAATCATTTGCGGCGTGATGCACGACGCCCCCGCCGCCCACTCGGAGGGCGGTCGTTCGTGGAGTCCGGCGCCGGTCGCAGAGGGAAGGTTCAAGAGAAGAAAATGGCTAAATCACCGCTCAACTACGAAGGCTACTGGCGGCAGCTCGCCTCCAACACCCGCGTCGAGGCGGGCTCGCAGCTCGTGCTCACGGCCGTGCTCCTCACGCAGATCCGCAACGGCGGCGAGCGCTCGCTCACCGTGAACGGCACGGAGTCCTTCCGCCGCCTCACCGTCAAGACCTGCCCCTGGCTCGCCGACCTCCCCTGGAGCCTCTCGGTGCCGCAGGAAAAGATTGAGATCCACATGTCGCTCGAGGCGTCGACGAACCCGAAGATGCTTCTGGGCGGCTTTCTGCGCGTCTATGCGCGCGACTTCCTGAGGAAGTCCGCCATCCGCGCGGAGCTCGTCGAGTCCGTCGCGCCCTGGCTCACCGAGGGCGAGCCCGACGATGTCTTCTGGGTGGTGGGCGAGGACCGCGCGTTCGTCGCTGCGGCCCGCTGGGCGCTCTCGCGCGGCCGGGGGCGCTTTGCGACGCCCTCCACGAAGCTCGCGCTCATCTTCGAGTCGCTCAAGGCCTTCGACCTCGACGTCGAGACGGAGATCATCCGCGGCGGCGACCTGCGCCTCGGGCGCTTCAATGCGCCGGTGATCACCGTCCCCGAACCCAACACCGACTCGGGGCGCGCCCCGATCGGGCGCTTCCAGTTGGATGAACTCTCCTACGCCGAAGCGGCGCTCGACAACACGCACCGCATCGTCGCGATCGTCTCGGGCGGGTCGCTCTTCCGCACGCAGGGCGAGGACCTCGAATTGAAAGCGATCTACCTCCATTCTCGCCGCCTCGCGCGCGTCGCCGCCTTCCCGTCGGCTGCGGGCGTCGAGTCCGGCATCGAGACGATCGGGCTCCTCTTCTGCGACGTCACCGGCAAGCCCCTGACCGACGTCGAGCTCATCGACTTCCCGCGCCTGCAGTTCTCGCGCCGCCCCTGGCCCGTGAAGCTCCGCACGGCCTTCACCGATACGCTCCTCACCGGGCGCTCCGGCGGCGAAGGCATCGAGGCGGTCTCGGCCCATGCGGCCGCGCTCCTCGAGGAGAAGTGCATCTTCACGGTCGGCAGCCGCATCGAAACGCAGGGCGACCGCGAGATCGACGAGCTCCTCTCCCGGCGCGGCGCACGGCCCCTGACGGCCTTCGTCGAGGTGATCCGCTGCCATGCACTCGGCACCGCCGTTGACGGCGGCGACGGCTCGATGCGCGAGGCGACGCCGAACGACATCACCGAGTGCGGGTTCCTGCGCCGCCCGAAGAAGTCGATCCAGCCCGACTTCGAGGACAAGGTCCAGGTGCGCCGCATGCAGAAGCAGAGCCTCTGCCCGGGCGACATTCTGCTCACGCAGCGCGGGCGCGTGGGCTCCCTCGCCCTCGTCGAGGACATCCCCGCGGGCGAGATCTGGATGGCGGGCCAGCTCTTCGTGATCCTGCGCCTGCGCACCGAAAGCCCGGTGCACTCCGCGAAGTACCTGCTGCGCTACCTCCAGTGCCGTCCGGTGCAGGAGCGTCTGCAGCGCATTTCTTCGAACACTGCCGTGCCGCAGATCCGCGCCGAGGACCTCGAGAACCTGCTCGTGCCGCTTCCCGACCCCGAGCTCGGCGTCCGCCCGGCCGAAGAGAGCTACAACCGCGCCCGCGAGCTCTCCGACAAGATCGAGAAGATGCGCGAGGAGATCATCCGCACGGCCGAATCGATGGAGTTCTGATCCCGGTCTTCGCCGGCTCTGATCCGCCGCTTCCGCCCTGAAGCGTGAACGCCCGGTTTTCCAACGAGGAGGCCGGGCGTTTTGTCGTCCGCACAGGCCCTCGGCATGCCCGGCCCGGAGGCGCCGGCGCACCCGCGGCGGGCGCGCTCACCCCGGAGCGGTGCATCGAAATAGAGAATTGTGATCGACAGTATTTTTCGATAGTGGAGAGCTAATGCAACGCATCAACCCGCAGAGAGAATTCCGGCTAAGAAAGTCCGGCATTCCCGCCGAGATCTAGGCGCTTCTGTCTAAAAATCGGGGTTAACCCCAGAAGGCGAAAACGAAGAACCCGCAGGTACTCTTTTTGAACGCGCCGCCTTCCGAAAATCACCCCCGGGGCGGACCGGCCGGCGTCCTCGAGAGAGTCGCCGCGCGCGGAGGTCACGCCTCATCCGGGAGGGCGCGAATGATCATTCCCCCAGCAACGCTTCATGGGAGAAGGAGAAGAAACACCATGCGAAGCGCACCTCTCAAGGACGGTGTCAACGCCGCGCCGCAGCGGGCCCTCTTGAAGGCGCTCGGTCTGTGCGACGACGAAATCGGCCGTCCGCTCATCGGCGTCGTGAGCTCGAAGAACGACATCGTTCCGGGCCACACGAACCTCGACAAGATCGTGGACGCGGTGAAGCAGGGCGTAGCCCTCGGAGGAGGCGTTCCGATAGTGTTTCCCGCGATCGCGGTCTGCGACGGCCTCGCCATGGGGCACGTCGGCATGAAGTACTCGCTCGTCTCGCGCGAACTGATCGCGGACTCGACCGAGGCGATGTCGATCGCGCACCCCTTCGACGGCCTGGTGCTCGTTGCGGCCTGCGACAAGAACGTCCCCGGTCTGCTGATGGCCGCCGCACGCCTCAACGTCCCCTCGATCGTCGTGAGCGGCGGCGCGATGCTCGCCGGGCGCTTCGAGGGCCGCAAGGTCTCCTACTCCGACATCTCGGAGGGCGTGAGCCGCTTGCGCACGGGCCGGATCACGCCCGCGCAGTTCCTTGATCTCGAGAACAACGCCTGTCCGACCTGCGGGTCCTGTTCGGGGATGTTCACCGCGAACTCGATGAACTGCCTCACCGAGGTCCTCGGCCTCGCGCTCCCCGGCAACGGCACGATCCCTGCGGTGCACTCCGCGCGCCTGCGGCTCGCGAAGGAGACGGGCCTCAGGATCATGGAGCTCGTGAAACAGGACATCAAGCCCCGCGACATCATGACCCGCGAGGCCTTTGAGAACGCGCTCGCGATCGACATGGCGCTCGGGTGCTCGACGAACTCGATGCTCCACCTCCCGGCGATCGCCCACGAGTGCGCTATCGAGCTCGACCTCTCGGTTGCCAATGAGATCAGCAGCCGCACGCCCAACCTCTGCCACCTCGCGCCCGCCGGGCACCACTACATCGAGGAGCTCGACGCCGCGGGCGGCATCCGCGCAGTGATGGCCGAAATCGCCAAGCTCGGATTCCTGCACACGGACTGCATGACCGTCACGGGCCGCACCGTGGGTGAAAACATCAAGGGCGCGCGGATCCTCGACGAGGAGATCATCCACACCGTCGAGAACCCGGTCTCGAAGGAGGGCGGCATCGCGGTCCTGAAGGGCAATCTCGCCCCCGAAGGGTCGGTCGTGAAGCGCTCGGCGGTCGCGCCCGAGATGATGCACCACAAGGGGCCCGCGCGCGTCTTCGACTGCGAGGAGGACGCCCTGAACGCCATCTACGGCGGCCGCATCAAGGCGGGCGACGTGGTCGTGATCCGCTACGAGGGGCCGCGCGGCGGCCCGGGCATGCGCGAGATGCTCAACCCCACCTCCGCGATCATGGGCTCGGGGCTCGGCGGCTCCGTCGCCCTCATCACCGACGGGCGCTTTTCGGGCGCGACCCGCGGCGCCGCAATCGGCCACGTTTCGCCCGAGGCGGCCGTGGGCGGCCCGATCGCGCTCCTCGAAGAGGGCGACATGGTTGAGATCGACATCCCCGCGAACCGCATTTCGGTGGATGTGGCCGAAGAGGAGCTCGCACGGCGCCGCGCCGCCTGGCAGCCCCGCGCGCCACGCGTCACCACGGGCTACCTCGCGCGCTACGCCCGTCAGGTGAGCTCCGGGTGCACGGGCGCGGTGCTCCGCCCGCTCTGACGCCAGAATCTCCCCTTCGCAGCCCACCGCCCTCCCGTTCCCCCTGAACGGGCGCGGCGGCGGAAGACTAAAAACGGCCGGCTGAAGAATCTCGTTCGAGATCCCGCAACCGGCCGCTTTATTGTGGGGAACTTTCGACGCCCGAGCTGCTTCACCCGAGCGGCACCGCGTCGCGCCAGGCTTCGCGGAAGAAGAGCATCACGGCTTCGAGTCCCGAATGGTTGATCTGCTGCGCGGCCGCGGTGCGCAGCACCGGCTTGGCGTGATACGCGACGCCGATTCCGGCCGCGCGCACCATCTCGAGGTCGTTCGCGCCGTCGCCGCAGCAGAGCACCTCCTTCAGGGAGCACCCGTGGAGCTGCGCGAGCACCTCGACCGCGCGGCGCTTGCCGTCGGCGTCGAGAATCCGCCCGCCCGCAGGGCCGCGCACGACGCCGGTGAGCCGGTCGTCGCGGACTTCGAGTTCGTTCGAAACGGCGCCCGTCATGCCGAGGCGCTTCGCGACGGGGCGCGTGATGGCCGTGAACCCTCCGGAGACCACGTAGCAGTCGACGCCCGCGCGCTTGGCGAACTTCATGAGCTCGGCCGCGCCGTGTGCGGGCCTGGCCGCTTCAACCGCGTGGTCGATCACGCTGAGGGGCGACCCTTTGAGGTGCGCCACGCGTCCTTCGAGGCTTTCCGTGAAGGAAAGCCGCCCCTCCATCGTCGCGCGGGTCACCTTCTCGACTTCGGCCAAGCACCCCGCGGCGCGCGCCATGTCGTCGATGCATTCGTTTTCGATCAGCGTCCCGTCCATGTCGAAGAAGAACGCACGGAAGGACTTCACGGAGAGCCCGGCGGGGAGCCGGAAGAAGTCCGCCTGGAGCCGTTCGGCCGCTTCGCGCAGGGGCTTCAGGTCCGCCGTGCGCTCGACTCCCTCGAGCCGCAGCGCGGGCTCCGAGGGGCGCAGTAGCACGCGCTCGGGATGGATTTCCGCAATGAGGTCTGCGAGGAGCTCGTGCTCGAGCTCCGCGCCGGTGATGACGATGTCGTGCATGAGGGGGACTTCTCCGGGATAGGGAAGGGAGGAAAGTCTATCAAGCCAGGTGGAGGCTGCCCGGCGGGCGTCGCCGCCGGAATGCTTCGCGGCGCGCCGGGACGCCATGAGGCGGGCGGGCCGCCCTCCGGACGAGAAAGCCGGACGAGAAAAAGCCCGCGGTTCCGGAGAACTGCGGGCTTTTCGTGAGGAAGGTCTTCAGAGCCTTCCGCTCAGCACTTCAGAGCCTGATCCCGAGCCGTGCATCCCGTGGATCGAACCCCCTCGGAGCCGGGGCGGAGAGCTGATGAATTACTTCTTCTGGGCGTCGAGCTGACGGACGTAGATGAACGCCTGCTGGCCGGCGATGCGGCCGAACGTCACGATGTCGGACTGAGCGTTGCCGCCGAGGCGGTTGCCGCCGTGAACGCCGCCGGTGACTTCACCCGCAGCGAAGAAGCCCGGGATGACCTTGCCCTTGACGTCGTAGACCTGGGTGAGCGGGTCGATCTTGATGCCGCCCATCGTGTGGTGAACGGCCGGGGTGACGGCGATCGCGTAGAACGGACCCTTGTCGAGGTCGCGCGGCATGTCGGCGCGGCCGAAGGCGTCCTTGTTGGCGGCCTTGCCCTTCTTCCAGGCTTCCATCGTGGCCTTGAGGTCGGCGGCCGGAACGTTCATCTTGCCGGCGATCTCGTCGAGCGTGGCGCCGTTGAGGCAGTAGGGCTGCTTGATGTACTTGTTCGTGGCCTTCAGCGACTTCTGCATGTCGGAGTCGAAGAAGAGGTAGGCGAGGCCGTCCTTCTGCTTGAGGATCGCGGCGGAGACGTTGTCGCGGGTCTCAAGTTCGTTGTAGAAGCGCTTGCCTTCCTTGTTGATGAGGACCGCACCATTGCCGCGGACGGCTTCGGTGATCATCTCGCCGACGTTCGGAACAACGGTCGGGTGCGTCTGGATCTGATCCATCTGGATCAGGTTGGCGCCGATCTTCTCAGCGATCTGGAGGCCGTCGCCCGTGGCGCCCGGATGGTTCGTCGTGGCGAAGCCCTTGAGGCGCGGCACGTACTTGGAAACCATGGCGTTGTTGGCGCCGAAGCCGCCGGCGGCGTCGATGACGGCCTTGGCGTGGATCGTGTAGGCGCCGTCCTTGCCCTGGACCTTGATGCCGACGACGCGGCCGGCCTTGTCCTTCAGGATCTCGGTGGCCTTGGTGTTGGTGCGGATGTCGATGTTCTGAGCCTTGGCGGACGTGTAGAGCGTGCGGACGACTTCAGGACCAACGAGGGCGCCGCCGGTCGGGCGGTGCGTACGGGCGAAGGAGGCGCCGGCCATCAGACCGACGTCGCGCAGGTCGCCGCCGTGGGCGAGCAGCCAGTCAACCGTCGAAGCGGACTTCTCGGCGAGCGTGCGGACGAGCGCCGGGTCGTTGAGCCAGTGGCCGCCCTTCATCGTGTCGAAGTACATGATTTCGACGGAGTCCTTGGAGCCCTTGGCCTTCTGCAGAGCCGTTTCCGTGGCGTTCAGACCGCCGGCGGCGCGGATCGTGTTGCCGCCGACCATGGCCATCTTTTCAACGAGGACGACCTTGGCGCCGAGTTCGTTCGCCTGAACGGCGGCGGACATGCCGGCGCCGCCGGCGCCGATCACGGCGATGTCAACGGTGAGGTCTTCAGCAGCACCGGCGGTGCCGAAGCAGGCCATCACGGCAGCGGCAACGAGAATCTTCTTCATCAATTTCACCTTTCCTTGTGAGTGTGCGGGCGTTGTCTCTGCTCGTCCGTAGAAGACGGGCGCGTACGCCTCGATGGAGATTGAAACCAAACGGCATCAAACTCGTGCAGAATGTTACCCTGAAACGTTCGCTCCGAATAGGTATTAATCCTCATCAGTACCTTTGAAAGGGTATCTACGATCGTCTGATGTCTACAGGATTTGACTCAGTCCGAATCCTTAGCGCAAGCTTAACGATTCGACCGTAGACTTCCGGAAGGGCACGGCGTTTGCGCACGGATTTTCACCCTGAATCCGTAGGGGTTTGCCTGATGCCTCCGATTGAGTATGAAGCGATTGCGGCATCACTCGTTTTTGGGAGATCAACAATGTCGATGCTCACGCCCGAAACCTTCCGGGCGCTTCTGGAGATGGAGCAGGCCGCGGGCTCGGGGATGAGCGTCTCGGAGCTGCGCCGCGAACTCACGGCCACGTTCCCGACGGGCGCGCGCGTGCTGCGCCGCGGTTCGGACGGCTACCCCGACGCCTTTGAGGAACTCAGGGACCCGCCGCGGGCGGTCTGCGCGTTGGGCGACGCGGGGCTTCTCGAGCGGCAGTTGCGCGTCTCGATTGTGGGCTCGAGGGACGCGGCGCCCGAGCGCTGCGAGATGACGGAGCTCGTCGCGGCGAACCTCGCCGCGCGCGGGGCAGTGATCGTCTCGGGGCTCGCCGCCGGGATCGACCGCGCGGCCCACGCGGGGGCGCTTTCGGCCTGGACGAACGAAGGGCGCCCGGGCCGCACGATCGCGGTCCTCGGGACCCCGCTCTCCTTCCCGTGGCCTCCGGAAAACGCGGAGCTCTACGGCGAGATCTGCGCCTCGGGGCTCGCGCTCTCCGAAGCCCCGCAGGCCGAAGGCCGGCGCTTCGACCCCGAGGAGCGCGCGCGGAGCCTGAGGCGCCGCAACCGGCTCGTGGCGGCCCTCGGCACGGGCACCCTCGTGATGGCAGCCCGCCCGGGCTCGAGCACGCTCGTTGAAGTCGAGGCGGCGCTGGAGTTGAGACGCCCCGTCCTCATCTGGCATGAGGCGGCGCGCGCCCCGTGGGCCGAGGAGCTCCTCGCGCGGAAGCTCTGCGACGCCGACGGCCGCGAGCTCGTCGCCGTCGCCGCCGACGCGCGCGAAGTGGAGTCTCTCCTCTCGCCCTGGACGCGCGTCTGGTGGCTCTGAGCGCAGGAAAGACTTCGACCTCAACCGGAAGGGCGCGCGCGGACGGCTTCGTCCCGCGCGCCCTTCGCTTCTGCGCCCCTTTGCACGGGCGGCGCAAAAAAAGCCCGCCGGGCTTTGAAAGACCGGAGGGATACAAGAGAGAACAAGGAGAAAAGGAGAAGAGAAAAGGAGTCTTCGTCCGAGGAGGACTTAGGGCACCTTGAAGCCGAACTGGTGGCACTGGTCGCAGTAGTTTTCGCTTTCCTGGTGCATCAGGTGGCAGTTGGTGCATTCGAGCGTCTTGCCGTAATGCGGCGAAACGTGCGGGTTCACGGGCTTCACGCCATTGGTCTTTTCGACGAGCTGATCGACGTTGTGGCAACCCGTGCAGGTTTCCATCGACGGCGTCTCAGGGTTCTTCATGTCGGGACCATGGCAGGTCTCGCACTTCATGCCCATCTTGACGTGCTGTTCGGCGAGCTTTTCGCCGGCCTGGGCGCTCAGGGCGGTGCCGAGGCCGAGAGCGGCCGCGAGAAGCGCGGTGAGGAGGGTGCGGGTCATTTTCTGGGGTCTTCCGAGGAGGAGTTGTTCCGTTGGGAGGGCTCTTCAAAGAACGTTCGGCTGCGATTGAGCTGAGGAATCCAGGAGGGGCCGCGCGCAGAGGCGCTCTACGGAGCGGGAGGAAGGTTTGGATGAAGGTGGCCGGACCGTTGGAGGTCTGCGGACCGGCCTGAGCGTTCGCGCGGTGCTGCGCCGCGCGTTCCCCCGAGGTCTTCAGCATCTGCCCGGAGAGCGCCGCCTCAGGCGGGTTCTCCGGGCAGGACCTCAAAGGAGCCGGTGCATTACATCTTGGCGAACTGTTCGCCGGCGACCATGCCGAACGTGAGGGCGTCGATCACGGCGACCGTGCCGAGGCGGGAGGCGCCGTGGACGCCGCCGGTGATTTCACCGCCCGCATAGAGGCCAGGGATCGGCTGGTGCGTCTGGGCCGAGATCACCTGGGCCTGCTCGTTGATCATCACGCCGCCCATGGTGTGGTGGATCTTCGGAGCGACTTCAATGCCGTAGAACGGAGCCTTGGAGACGTCGAGGCCGTTGGAGAACTTGAGGTTGCGGTGGAATTCCGGATCCTCGCCCTTCTTGATGAACTCGTTGTAGCGGGCGACCTGTTCAAGGAACGGCTTCTTGTTGATCTTGAAGTAGTCGGCGAGCTCTTCGAGCGTGTTGAACTTCTTGACCGTGCCCATTTCGATCGGGAGCTTCACGAAGTTCGGGTTGATCGACTTGACGATGGCTTCGTCGGCGATGGCGATCGGGTAGTTTTCGTCCGTGCCGATCACCTTGAAGAGCGCATCGGACTTGATCTTGCGGCCGGCGTGCTCGTCCATGAAGCGCAGACCAGTCTTGCGGTCGACCACGACGCCGTAGTCCATGCAGGCGTGGTTCGTGAAGTTCACGGAAACGCCGAAGCCCTTTTCACGCGGGTTGCAGTACGGGAGGAACTGCAGCCAGCAGAGCTGGACGGGCTGGGCGCCGATGCCGAGGGCCTTCACCAGGACGCCGGCCGTGGCGCCGGGCTGGTTCGTGGAGTCGGTGGTCGGAACGACGCGCGGATCCTGGGCCTGACGGAAGAAGATGTCGCGCGAGAAGCCGCCGGCGGCGAGCATGACGCCGAGCTTGGCGCGCACGACCTTGGTCTTGCCGGTCTTGTTCTCGAGATCGTCGGAGGTGAGCTTCTGGTTGAAGCGGTAGCCTTCACGGTACGTGACGCCAACGACCTTGCCGTCCTCCATCACGAAGTCGTCGAACTTCGCGCGGGTCAGAACCTTGACATTCTTTTCCTGCTTGATCTTGTCGTACATCGGACGGATGTAGCCCGAGCCGGTGCCGGCCTTGATTTCGTAGGAGCGCGGAACGGAGTGGCCGGCTTCGAAGAGCATCTTGTTCGGAACGAACTCTGCGCCGCAGTCCTCGACGAACTTGATCGTGTCGTTGCAGCGGTCGGCGATCACGCCGAGGAGGTTCGTGTAGTTGAGGCCGAGGCCGTCCTTCAGGCAGTCCTGAATGAAGAGCTCCTTGCTGTCCTTGATGCCCTGGGCCTTCTGCACGGGGTTGTTCGGGCAGGCGACGTTGCCGCCGCAGATCGCGGAGTTGCCGCCGACGACGGGCATCTTCTCGAGCATCAGGACGGTCTTGCCGGCGCGTGCGGCCTTGAGGGCACAGGCCATGCCCGCGAAGCCGGAGCCGATGATCACGACGTCGTACTCACCGTCGTACTTCTTCACCTGCGAGGCGGGGATGCCGGCGTTGGCGGCGGCGCTCGCCATGAGGGTGGCGGCGAGGGCGGCGCCGGACTTGAGCAGGTTGCGGCGATCGAGATTGAGTTCAGACATTCTCAGAATCCTTTGAAGTATTGCTTCGGAGCTCCGCTGCGGGGGTTCCGTGGGAACCTCGGTTGGAAGCGCTTCGTTCCATCCGGGTGATGAAGCCATTCTGAAGACTCTCCGGAAAGCCGCGCCTAGACCTTGGTATAGGTCCGGTATAGGTGGACGCCGCCGCGCGCCGACGGCACCCCCAAAAAATGAAGAAAAAAGAATGAAGAAAAGCCCGAGGGAGCGCGGCGGAAAACGCCGCGCTCCCTCGGGCGGGAGAACGCCGGGAGGGATCCCGGGGGCGGTGCGCAGGAGAAGAGGCCGAGTCCGTCTCCGGCGGGTGCCTTAGGCCTTCTTCGCCTCCTCGCGCAGGAGGTTCAACGCAGAGCCGGCGCGGAACCAGGCGATCTGGCGTTCGTTGAGGCTGTGCGCGAGCTCGAAGTCGCTCTTCGTGCCGTCCTCGTGGAGCACCGTGGCGCGGAGGGTCCTGCCGGGGGCGAGGTCCTTGAGGCCGTGAATCGAGATGCGGTCCTTCTCGCGGATCAGGTCGTAGTCGGCCGGGTTGACGAAGGTGAGCGCGAGAAGCCCCTGCTTCTTGAGGTTCGCCTCATGAATGCGCGCGAAGCTCCGGGCGATGACCGCCTTCACGTTCATGTAGCGCGGCTGGAGCGCGGCCTGCTCGCGCGAAGACCCCTCGCCGTAGTTTTCGTCGGCGACGATCACCGAGGACTCGCCCTTCGCCTTGTAGCCCATGGCGACCTTGAAGACCGTGTCGTAGTGCTTCGTCTCCTGGCTCCAGACGTGGTCGGGCTGGTCGGGAACGAAGGCGTTCACGGCGACCGAAAGCGTCGCTTCGGCCATCTTCGGGATGTTGCCCACGTACTCGATGCGGCCCGGGCAGATGTGGTCGGTCGTGCACTTGCCCTTCACCTTCATGAGGAGCGGGAGCGCCTCGAAGTCCTTCCCGTCCCAGGCGGGCCAGGTGTCGATGTAGGCGAGGCGGTCCTGGTCCCGGCCGAGCACGATCTCCTTCACCTGGAAGGTCGGATGACGGCAGCCCGTTTCGGCCGCGGCGTAGCCCTTGAGCGGGAGCTCCGTGCCGTGGGCGGCGCGGAAGAAGAAGTCGCGTCCGTCGGGCGTCTTGATGGCGTCGGTCATCGGATTGAAGCTGAGCGACCCGGAGAAGGCATAGGCGACCGCCATGTCGGGCGAGACGAGGAAGGACTCCGTGAGCGGGTTGCGGTCGTTGCGCTTCTTGAAGTTGCGGTTGAAGGCCGCGACGATCGTGTTCTTGCGCTTCGGGTTGTCCTTGCGCGCCCACATGCCCACGCACGGACCGCAGGCGTTGGCGAGGAGCGTCACGCCCGCCTTTTCAAAGACCGCCGAGAGGCCGTCGCGGTCCATCGTGCGCTGCACGAGGTTCGAGCCCGGAGCGAGATAGAAGGGGCACTTGGGCTTCAAACCCGCGTCGAGCGCCTGCTGCACGAGGTCCGCGGCGCGGGTGATGTCTTCATAAGACGAATTCGTGCAGGAGCCGATGAGGGAGGCCTCGACCTTGTCGGAGAGGCTGCGCTCGACGACGTTGCGCTTCATTTCGGAGAGGTTCATCGCGCGGTCGGGCGAGAAGGGGCCGGAGACCTGCGGCTCGAGCTTGCAGAGGTCGAGCTCGATCACCTGGTCGTAGTACTTTTCGGGATGGGCAAAGACCTCCGGGTCGGCGCGCAGGTCGGCGGCGCACTTGTTCGCGAGCTCGACGACCTCCTTGCGGCCGGTCTTGAGGAGGTAGTCGACCACGTGCACGTCGTAGGGGAAGACCGAGCTCGTGGCGCCGAGCTCCGCACCCATGTTCGAGATCGTCGCCTTGCCCGTCGCGGAGATCGTCTCGATGCCCGGGCCGAAGTATTCGATCACGGCGTTCGTGCCGCCCTTCACCGTGAGGATGCCGAGCATCTTGAGGATGATGTCCTTCGGCGCGGACCAGTCGTGGAGCTGACCGGTGACGTGCACGCCGATCACCTTCGGAACGGGAAGCTCCCACTCCATGCCGGTCATGCAGTCGACCGCATCGGCGCCGCCCACGCCCACGGCCATGCCGCCCAAACCGGAGCCGTTCGGCGTGTGGGAGTCCGTGCCGGCGATCAGGCACCCCGGGAAGGCGTAGTTTTCAAGCGTTTCCTGATGAATGATGCCCGCGCCCGGCTCCCAGAAGTCGCAGCCGTACTTGTCGGCGACGTTGCGCAGGAAGTCGTAGACCACCTGATTGCGCTTGTTGGAGATCATCAGGTCCTTCTTCGCGCCCTCGTGAGCGAGCGTGAGGTGGTCGCAGTGAATCGAGGTGGGAAGCTTCACCTTCGGGAAGTCGACCACCATGAACTGGAGCATCGCGGTCTGCGCGAGCAGGTCCTGCATGACGAGATGGTCCGCGCGCAGGTACATGTAGTCCGTGCCGCGCTTGAAGTCGCGCATCGAGGCCGGGTCGTGAAGGTGCGCGAAGAGGATCTTTTCGGTCTGGGTGAGCGGGCGCCCGAGGGCCTTGCGGGCCGCGGCGACGCGTTCCGGATAGGCCGCGTAGAAGGCCCGGATCTCCTCGATGTGGCTGATCGGGTGCTGGAAGTACGGATCGGGCGTTCCGGCCCAGGCGCGGGCGGCCGGCGCGGCCGCGGCCGCGGCGGCGGCGGCGCCCTGAAGGAATGAGCGGCGGGAAAGAATCGGCATGATGATGTCTCCTGGTGGCTGCCGTGCTGCGGGGGGCCGGTATCGGTCCGCCCGGCACGGGGGGGGGTCTTGCGGCGGCGTGCGCGGCGGCTGGGCCGCGCTCCTGCGTCGATCTGCCGGAAAGTCTCGTCCCCGCCCCTGCCTAGGCAGGGGGGCGCCCGGGCAAGACGGCGCGCCGAAGCGCGCTCAAAAGGCTCCCCAGGGACGGCCGCGGGGCGGGATGCCGGGCGGCCCCGTGCTAGATTTCCCGTCCGGAAGGAGCGGCGCGGGCGCGCCCTCCCGCGACGTCCCCCGAGGAGAGGAGAAGATGACGACCGAAGCCCCGCTCGTGCGGATCGTGGACGACAACCGGGAGCTGCTCGACTCGCTCGCCTTCATGCTGCGCTGCGAAGGCTACGACGTCGCGGCCTATGAGAGCGCCGCGGCGTTTCTCGCCGCCGACTCGCCGAGCCGCGGCGGCTGCCTCGTGCTCGACGTGCAGATGCCCGGGCTCTCCGGCATCGAGCTCTTCAACGTTCTCGGCATGCGCGGCTACGACGTGCCGATCATCTTCCTCACGGCCCATGCCGACGTCGACATGGCCGTCTACGTGATGCGCGAGGGCGCGTGCGACTTCCACCAGAAGCCCATGAAGCCCGAGACCTTCCTCCCGGCGGTGGCCCGCGCCGTCGCCCGGGACCGCGCGAAGAAGGGCGGCATGACGGACCTGCAGGAGGAAGTCCGCCGCTGGCGCTCGCTCACCGACCGCGAGGAGGAGATCGCGCGGCTCGTGGGCGGAGGGTTCGTGAGCCGCACGATCGGCGAGCGGCTCTCGATTTCGCGCCGCACGGTGGACCACTACCGCGCGTCGGGGCTCAAAAAACTCGGGTTGAGCGAACCCGCGGACATCGCCGCCTTCTTCGAGCGCATCGACGCCTGGCGCGAAAAGAGCGCCGCGGCGGGCGTGTCCGTGCGGTGACTTCCCTCGCGCTAGCGCTTCACCGCCTCGGGGAGCATCACGCGCGCGCAGAGCCCCTGCGGGTCGAGCTGCACGAAGAGGAGCTGCCCGCCGTGGTTTTCAACGATCAGCCGCACGATGGAGAGCCCGAGGCCGAGGCCGTCGAGCTTGCTGCTTGAATGGACGCCCAAGAGCGCCGCAAAGGCCTCGTTTGAGAGCCTCGGACCGTTGTCCGATACTTCAATGACGATGCGCGGCGACTCGCCCGCGCGGTCGAGCCGGAGCCGGGCGGTCACCGCCCCGTTCGGGACGCCCGCGACGGCCTCGAGGGCGTTCTTCATGAGGTTTTCGAGTGCAAGCTCCAATTCCAGCGGGTCGCCCCAGAAGCAGACCGGAGCGTCGGGGGCTTCCGTCCGGACGGGCACCGCGGAGATCCGCGCGGCGTTTACCGTGTCGGCGGTCGTGCTGAGGAGCGCCCCGAGGTCGAGCTCCGTGCGCTCGCTCCCTGCGCCCTTGGCGTATTCACGCACCCGCCGCACGATCGCCTCGGCCGTTTCGGCCTGCCGGCGCATGATGGAGACGCCCTGTGCGACGAGGTCCTTCTCGACGGGACCGGGCCGGTCGAGAAGGCGCTCGACCCCCTGCGCGTAGCCCGTGAGGGTGGAGAGCGGTTGGCGCAGTTCGTGCGCGATCATCGAGGACATCTGTCCGACGGCGCCCGCCCGGGCGAGATCCTCCATGCGGCGCTGCGCCTCGGCGGCGCGCCTTTCGGTGCGCCGCTGCTCGTCGAGCGCCCGGCGCAGCTCCGCGGTCCGGACGTCGACCAGGTGCTGCGTGCGCCGCGCATGGAGCGCGAGGCCGAGGACGAGGACGAGGGCGAGGAGGATCCACTCGCGGTACTCGTCCCAGAAGCGCGTCCAGGTCCAGGTGCGCAGGTATTCGTAGGGCCCGCGCCGGATCGAGCGGTACATGAGGTCGGCGGACCTGAAGTCCGTGGCGATTCCCCAGCCGAGGCCGTCGGCGTCGCGCGGCTCCGAGAGGAGCGCGAGGGTCGCTTCGCGGGCGAGCGTCGCGGGCAGGTGCGGCGTGGCGAGCACGGACCAGTTCGGGTAGAGGGGGGTCGAAGAGAGACAGTGCGCCGGGTGCACGTCGTTCTTCACCGCAATGGGCTTGACGTCGGAGACGTCGACCCCAGAGCGCGCGAGCTCTTCGAGAAAGCAGGTGCGCACGATCGCGACGTCGGCGGCGTTCATCCGGAGGGCCGAGAGCTCCCGGCGCATGTCGTAGCCCGTTGAGATGCGCTCGGAGAAGAACGCATCGGGGTCTTCCCCGCGTGCGGCGATCTCCGCGAGGCCGATGTGGTAGCCCGCGAACGCGTTGGGGCCCGTGGTGACGAGCCGCCGGCCCTTCATGTCCGCAAAGGTGTTGATGTCCCCGCGGCTCTTCAACGTGATGAAGAGGCTCCCTTCGGCGTGGTTCGGGTCCGGCGCGAGGTTCGAAACCGCGGTGACGAGGTCCCGCGCGCCCTTGCGCTGCATGCGCAGGTACGTGCCCGTGGAGGCGAGGATCAGGTCGGCGTTCTCGATGTCGCTCGGGTTCCCCGAGCTCAGGTACGCCTCGAAGTTCCCCGCGGCGAAGACCTTCCTGAGCGCGGCGATCGTGCGCTCGATCAACGGGTAGTGGCTGTTCGGGTACGCAAAGGGCGAGACGGCGAGCCGCACCATCGGGCGCGACGGGTCGCTGGGGCCTTCAGGGGCCGCGAGCACGCGTCCGACGGTGAAGTCCGGCGCCTCCGAGGTCCAGGCTTCGTCCGAAAGGGGCGCGCCTGCGCACGGAAGGGGACCGGCGCAGAAGAGCGCCGCGGCAAGGGCGGAGACGATGGCGGCGGTTCGCATGGGTTGAGAACTGAGGACGGAGGGGGAATGGTCGGTGGAGGCTGGGCCACCCGTGAACGCAGATGGGCGCCGCTCGGCAAGGGGGAAAAGTCTACGCGGCGGATCTTTCGCCGCCCGCGGCCCTTCGGCCTTTTCTTGCGCATTTCCGCCCATGCCTAGGCAGGCCCTGAGGGAAGAATGCGCCTCATGCGGACTGAAGGCGCCCGGCTCCTTCCAAAAGGCGCCCGCCCTCCGGCCCCCAGACCCCCTCAGCTTACACATCAAAGGAACACCAGAATGCTCACCCGCCGTGATTGGATCAAGAAGAGCGCCGCGGCCTGCGCCGCCCTCGGCGTCGCAGCCGCACACGAGGCGCAGGCGGCCGCCCCCGCCGCCCCCGCGAAGAAACCCGCCGCGCAGCACGACTTCGACGTCGTGATTCTCGGCGCCGGCACGGGCGGTCTCATCGCCGCCGTGGAGGCCTTCGACCTCGGCCTCAAGCCCGTCGTGCTCGAGAAGATGGAGTGCCCGGCGGGCAACTCCCTCTACGCTTCGGGCGGCATCGCCGCCTGGGGGACGGCCCAGCAGAAGGCCGAAGGCCACGAGGAGACGCTCGAAGCCTTCCGCGCAGACATGATGAAGGTGTCGGAAAACCGCGCTGATCCGGCCTTGGTCGACGCCTACTGCGCGCACGTGGGCGAAGACATGGAGTGGCTGAAGAACGTCGTGGGCGTCAAGTTCGCGAAGATCGGCCGCAAGCCCTGGCCGCTTCTCTGGCGCATGCACAACGTCCAGGGCGACGGCATCACGGGCGGTGCGCGGCTCATCGCCTATCTGCTCGACGCCTGCGCGAAGCGCTCGATTCCGATTCACTACAACACCAAGGCGATGGAGCTCCTCACCGACGAGACCTTCCGCGTCTCGGGCGTGAAGGCCGTGAACGACGACGGTTGGGTTGAGTACCATGCGCGCGACGGCGTGGTCGTCGCCACGGGCGGGTTCTCGGCCAACCGCGAAATGCTCTGCCGCTACATGGGCGGCCCGCTCTCGCGCCTCGTGCTGCGCGGCTCGCCCTCGGTGACGGGCGAAAACGTGACGCTCGCCGGGGCGCTCGGCGCCAAGCTCGTGCACATGGACCAGTTCCACTGCGGCCCGATCGTGGAGGAGACGCACGCCAACCCGAACTTCGTGATCGACGCGGGGCAGGGCATCGACGTCGACGTGCGCGGGCACCGCTTCATGGACGAGGTCTACACGTACACGCAGAAGTCGCTCGCGACGGTCGAGCGCACGCCCGAGAACCTCGCCTACCACGTGATCGACAGCCACTGGCCCAAGGCCGCGGGCGCGGCGAAGAAGTTCCTCGCCATGCACACGAAGGTGCTCGTCGCCGACACGCCCGAGGAGCTCGCCCGGAAGATGGGCATCGAGCCCAAGGTGCTCCTCGACCTCTTCAAGACCTACAACGACGCGCTGAAGGCCGGAAAGCTCCGCGAGCTCAATCCTCCCTGCTCGCTCGAGTCGCCCCAGCCCCTCGACCAGGGGCCCTTCTACGCCTTCCCCTTCCAGGGCGGCATCACGGCCACCTTCGGCGGCCCGAAGATCAACGCCCGCGCGCAGATCGTCTCGAACGAGGACCGGCCCATCCGCGGCCTCTACGCCTGCGGCAACGCGGCGGGCGGCCTCTTCTACGGCAACTACATCGGCGGGAGCCAGTTGGGCGGAGCGCTCGTCTTCGGACGCATCGCCGCCCGCGAACTCGCGCGCCAGCACAAGCGCGGCTGATGAACCCCGGATGAAAAGGACCCTGAAAATGAAGAACATCAAGAACATTCTCTTCGGCGCCGCGGCGCTCGCGCTCGCCTGCGCCTGCGCACTCCCCGCCAGCGCCGCCCCGACGAACCCCGCTGCGGGCACCACGGCCGAACGGCACGTTGCCAAGAAGTTCGACTGCGCCGTCTGCCACAAGTCGGGCGACTTCGCCAAGCCCGTGAGGAAGGACGCGTGCCTCGCCTGCCACGGCTCGTACGCGAAGCTCGCCGAGCGCACGGCCAAGGACCATCCGAATCCGCACATCTCGCACTACGGCGAGCGCGACTGCGCGACCTGCCACAAGGGCCACCAGAAGAGCACGCTCACCTGCAACGAGTGCCACAAGTTCGAGCTGAAGACGCCCTGAGGACGCCGGCAGCTTCATCCCCGCCGCCGCATTCTCTCCGTCCCGGAAGAGAATGCGGCAATGCGCTGATCGAAAAGGACTTCCGCACGCCGGTGCGATCCGCTCAAAGTGACCGGATCCGAAGTGCTTTTCGAGCAGCCGCATGCATTGGTCTCTCCTCGACTCGACGGCGGTCATCCTCCTCACGCTCCATGCGCTCCTGAAGGGCATGGAGACGCGCCTCGTCCTCCTCTCCTCCGGCTGTTCGCTCGCCCTCATCGCGGGCGAGCCGCTCGCGGCCTTCCGCGCCTTCGACCGGTCGATGACCTTGGGGGGCCTCATCATCGGCATCTGCACGGCGATGGGCTGCGAGCGGCATTTTGCGGACCTCCTCATCCGCCCGCTTGCCGGAACGGGCGTGTTCCTTCTCCCCGCGCGCTCGCCGTATGGTCCTCGGTGCTCCGGGAGACGAACGGCCGCAGGGTCTGAGCCCGGCGCGCCCGTTCTCTCTCTTCTCCCTCCGGTCCGCCTTTTGATCTAGGCCCACGGTACGTAGTGGTCGTCCGGAGGAAGAATTCGGGTCAGGCGGCGGGGACCAAGCGTTCTCCTCGAAGAAGACCCCGCCGTCGGCATGACCCCCGCCGCAGGAGCGCCGGAGCGCCTCCATCCAGGGAGGCGCCCGCAGCGCTCCTCCCGCGGCCACAAAGAAGAAAAGAGAGAACACTATGTCTGAGAACAAGTTCGGCGTCTCCCGCCGCACCCTGCTGAAGACCGCGGCCGCCGCCGGCGCCGCCGCGTCGGTCCCCGGCTTCGCCTCCGCCGCCCTCCCGAAGGACGGCGCCGCAGTCTCCGACACGTCGAAGATCCGCAACTTCGACATGATCGAAGCGTTCTACCGGTCCTATCCGGAAAAAATCGCCGCGGTGCGCGCCAAGATGGGCCGTCCGCTCACCCTCGCCGAGAAGGTGATCTTCACGCACCTCTACCATCCGGAAAGCCTGCGTGAATTCAAGCGCGGCGCGGACTACATCGAGCTCCGTCCGGACCGCGCCGGCACGCACGACATCGGCGGTCCGATGGCGATCATCCAGTTCCTCTCCTCGGGCAAGGAGCGCATTGCGCTCCCGGCCGCGCTCGTCTGCGACCACCTCGTGATGGCCAACGCCGGCGCCATCCCCGACCTCAAGGTGGCCGACAAGGGCAACTTCGAGACCTACGACTTCCTCGCCCGCGCCGCCAAGCGCTACGGCTTCGACTTCTGGCCCGCCGGTTCGGGCATCTGCCACCAGGTCTTCCTCGAGAACTACGACTTCCCGGGCGGCATGATGCTCGTCACGGACTCGCACACCCCGACGGCTGGCGGCATGGGCATGCTCGCGATCGGCGTGGGCGGCGCGGACTTGGTCGACGGCCTGATGGGAATGGAGTGGGAGCTCAAGATGCCCAAGCTCATCGGCGTCAAGCTCACCGGTGAACTCAAGGGCTGGAGCTCGCCGAAGGACGTGATCCTCAAGCTCGCCGGCATCCTCACCACGAAGGGCGGCACGAACAGCATCGTCGAATTCTTCGGCGACGGCACGAAGGCCCTTTCGGCTACCGGCAAGGCGACGATCTGCAACATGGGCGCCGAGACGGGCGCCACGACGTCGATCTTCCCCTTCGACGACTCGATGGTGCGCTACCTCAACGCCACGGGCCGCCAGGCCGTCTCCAACCTCGCCAAGACGGTCGCCGCCGACCTGCAGGCCGACCCGGAGGTTTTGGCCAACCCCGCGAAGTACTTCGACCGCGTGATCGAGATCGACCTCTCGACGCTCGAGCCGCACATCAACGGCCCCTTCTCGCCCGACGCCGCGATGCCGATCTCCACGGTCGCCGCCAAGGCGAAGGAGAAGGGCTTCCCGCAGAAGATCGAGGTGGCGCTCATCGGCTCGTGCACGAACTCCTCCTACGAGGACATCACGCGTGCGGCCTCCGTCGCCAAGGAGATGCTCGACAAGGGCGTCGAGGTGAAGACCCCGATCATGGTGGTCCCGGGTTCGACCCGCATCTACCAGACGCTCGAACGCGACGGGCTCCTCGACGTCTTCAAGAAGCTGAACGCCACGGTGCTCGCCACCGCCTGCGGCCCCTGCATCGGCCAGTGGCACCGCACGACGGGCGACATGACGCGCCCCAACACGATCATCGAGTCGTTCAACCGCAACTTCGCCGGTCGCAACGACGGCTCGACGAAGACCAACGCCTTCCTCGCTTCACCCGAGATCGTGATGGCGATGGCCGCCGAGGGCGACATCACCTTCAATCCGCTCGCGCAGGATCTGCGCTCGAAGACGGGCCTCAACGTGCGCCTCTCCGCCCCGAAGGGCGAGGAGCTCCCCGCCAAGGGCTTCGTCTCCGAAATCACCGGCTGCGTGCTGCCCACCTACGAGAAGATCTCGATGGAGGTGAGCCCCACGAACGAGCGCATCCAGCTCCTCACGCCCTTCAAGCCCTGGGACGGCAAGGACTTCGTCGAACTCCCGCTCCTCATCAAGGTGAAGGGCAAGTGCACGACCGACCACATCTCCCCGGGCGGCAAGTGGCTCCCCTACCGCGGCAACATCGACCGCATCTCCGACAACCTGCTCGAGCGCGGCATCAACGCCTTCAACGGTCAGGCGGGCAAGGTCTGGAACGTTGAGACGAAGAGCTACGACACCCCCGCGAAGGTGGCGCGCTACTACAAGAACCACGACGTCTACTCCGTGATTGTGGGCGACGACAACTACGGCGAAGGTTCTTCGCGCGAACACGCCGCCATGGAGCCGCGCTACCTCGACGTCTCGGTCGTGATCGCCAAGAGCCTCGCCCGCATCCACGAGTCCAACCTCAAGAAGCAGGGCATCCTCGCGCTCACGTTCGTGAACCCGGCCGACTACGACAAGATCCGCGAAAAGGACCGCATCTCGGTTCTCGGTCTGAAGGACATCGCTCCGGGCAAGACCGTCAAGGTGGAGCTCACGCACGAAGACGGCTCGAAGGAGTCCTTCGAGTGCGGCCACTCCTACAACGCCAAGCAGCTCGCCTGGTGGCGCGCCGGTTCGGCCCTCAACTGGGTCGTCGCCGAAGAGAAGGCCGCCAAGTCGGGCACCAAGAAGGCCTGATGTCCCCAGGCCCAAGGCCCGGGACGAGGGGAGCGGAGGCCGGCCGGGGCCGGCCTCCGCCCCTCCCGCAGAGTGGGAGCCGTCGTCCGGAAGCGGGCGCCGGCTCCTTTTTTGTGCGCAACCTTAAGCGCATCTGAAGGGAGTTTGATCCAGCGCAGAACTACGTAGTGGTCCGCATGAGCGAAAATATCGGCCGTGGACGCAGGACGACCCCAAGAAGCGTCTCGCGCGGATTCTCTCCCGGAATCCATCGGCCCCTCCCTTTCCCGCGGGCCCGCAGAGACGACGCATCATGACGACGCCTGCTGCGTTCCGATCTTGCAAGCTGAAAAAAAAAAGGAGCCCGCATCGGTTCGACTCCCAACTACTCAGGGGCCGGCGCGGGACAATTAGGAGATACAAGAATGTCCAACACGGATATGAGCCGTCGCGGTCTGCTGAAGACCTCCTTCTTCGGCGCCGCCGCCGCCGGCGTGGCCGGCATTTCGACGGCCGCTGAGGCCAAGGCGAAGACCCAGAAGGCCGCCGAGTACGACGTGATCGTCGCCGGCGCCGGCCCCGCGGGCCTGATCACCGCCATCACCGCGCACGATCTCGGCGCCAAGGTGGTGCTCTTTGAAAAGCGCGACCGTCCCGACGGCAACGCCATCTTCGCTCTCGGCTCGGTCTGCGGCTGGGGCACGCGCCATCAGAAGGAGCAGGGCATCACCGACACGGCGGAAGACTTCTACGCCATGATGATGGACATCTCCAAGCAGATGGGCGACAAGGCGCTCAACCGCTGCTACACGGACAACATCTCCGAAGGCATCGACTGGCTTGAGAGCGAAATCGGCGTGAAGTTCGGCAAGATCAAGCCGATGCCGTATCCGCGTCTCGGCCGCACCTGCCGCGTGCTCGGCCAGGGCATCACGGGCGGCGCCCGCCTGGTGCAGGACCTCCTCGCCGCCGCCAAGAAGCGCGGCATCGAGATCAAGTACGAGCACAAGGTGATCGAGCTGCTCCACGACGACCACTTCCGCGTCACGGGCTGCGTCACGCTCTCCGACGAAGGCCGCAAGGAATGGCTCGCCAAGGGCGGCGTCTGCCTCACGACCGGTGGCTTCTCCGCCAACCCCGAGATGGTCGACCGCTACATCGGCGGCTGGGCCACCCGCATGGTGCTGCGCGGCTCGAAGTCCACGACCGGCGAGAACATCTCCCTCTCGCTGCCGCTCTACGCGAAGTTCGTGAACATGGACCAGTTCCACTGCGGCCCGATCATCGGCCTCACCCACGTCAATCCCGCCGACGTGCTCAACTCCGGCTACGGCGTGCAGGTGAACACCCAGGGCAAGCGCTTCATGGACGAGAACAACACCTACGTGGTGAAGGCCCGTACGACCGCGCTCATGACCCCGGACAACACCGCCTGGGTGATCGTCGACAAGAACTGCCCGGTGCTCGACAAGGTGATCGCCAAGTTCGACCGCCTCCACAGCCCGTACGGCAAGGCCGACACGCTCGAAGAGCTCTGCAAGCAGGTCAACCTCCCCGCGAAGAACGTTCTGAAGGAGGTGAAGGCCTACAACGACGCCCTCGCCGCCGGCAAGCTCGAGGACATGACCCCGCCCAACACCTACAAGAAGCCTCATCCCGTCGCCGAGGCTCCGTTCTACGCCGTTCCCTTCCAGGGCGGCATGACGGCCACCTTCGGCGGTCCGCTCATCAACGTCAAGGCTGAGATCCAGAACCTCGACGGCAACAGCATCCCGGGCCTCTACGCCGCGGGCAACGCTGCGGGCGGCATCTTCTGCTTCAACTACGCCGGCGGCGCCCAGCTCGGCGCGGCCACCGTGTTCGGCCGCATCGCTGCGCGCGAAATGGCCGCCCGCGCCAAGGCGAAGAAGAACTAATCGAACGGGAGTGATTGTAAAAATGACCAAGAAGACCCTTATCGCGCTCGCCGCTGCGTTCTGCTTCGGCTCTGCGTTCACCTCGGCCGCCTTCGCGGGCGACTTTACCGCCGACTTCCACCTCGCGCACGGTCAGAAGTGCGAGACCTGCCACAAGACCGCTCCGGTCCAGGGCACGAAGGTGAAGAAGGACGTCTGCAAGCAGTGCCACAGCTATGAGAAGCTCGCGCAGGCCACCGCCAAGGTCGAGCCGAATCCGCACCACTCGCACCTCGGCGACGTGAACTGCACCGAATGCCACAAGGGGCACCAGAAGTCCGAGCTGATGTGCGACCAGTGCCATCAGTTCAAGCTCAAGGTTCCTCACAGCTAGTGGCCCTTTCTGGCGCGGATCTGAGCCGGGTTGGGGCCGGATTCGCGAGGGAAGCCCTTCGGCTCTCCTAGAGAAATAGCCTCTGCAGGGAAACGGCGCGGGATCTGGATGGATGCCGCGCCGTTTTTTTGGAGGTTTCGTGCATACATGTGGGTAGGCGTCGCCTCGATGTGGGGCTGACCCTCCTGATGCAGAAGGAATTTGCGCATCCTATGCCCTGCGGACGAATCCCGCAACGTTGATTTCTCTGAGCTTATCCAGTCCTCGAATTTGGATTACGTCGTTGTGCGGTAGTCCGAGGCTGCCTCGGGTCAAGGCCCGGAACCATTTAATGGAGGGGGCCCGACGCGCAGCGTCGGGGAGGAGGCCGTTCATTGGCGGAGCGGCCTTGACGCGTCCTCACAAGGAACAGCCTTGGGCTTGGGAGGAGAAGTCATGGGCGCGTCAGCGCCCTTGGCTGATCCTTCCGAGCCTCACGGCGGCGAGTGCGGGAGGGTTTCAGGAAGGGCGGAGCCCTCCCTGAGGACGGCCTCACGAAACTGCTCGAACCTGAGGATTCCTTTTGAGCATCGAGAGGGCAGAGATGGCAAGAAGCGCTCAGGACATTTGAAACGGTATTTCATCAGGACTACCCACAACTATGCCTGAAGAGCCCTTTTTTCGAGGGTGCAAAGCTTTGGGGGACTTACGAATGTCCTTTGACCCGGCGATGAGTCCACGCTTCACGGTTGCAGGCCGTCGTCAGTCGGGGCGAGGCTCGGAGGGCTCTCATCATGCAAAAAGGCCCCGGATTCTCATCCGGAGCCTTGATGGCCGCTTGTTCCTTTCGTCGGGTTCTTCCGCTCCGAGGGGCGCCTCCACGAAGAAGTGTGAAGTGAGCCAGGGAGACGCTGCGGGGGAGCGGGAAGATTGACGGCAGGTGCGGCGTGTGGGTTAGTGGCGGACCGTCTGCGGAGCGGATTCGGCCTTGGCGGCGCGCTCAACCCGATCGAAGAAGGATTCCTTCTCGCCCTCTTCGTGCCAGCCCTGGAAGACCGTCGCGACGGCCGGACCGGCGACGTTGTGCCAGAGGGCGGCCAGGGCCGAGGGAAGCGCAGCCATCGGGGAGGCGGCGAAGTGCACGCCGGCGAGGGCGGCGCCGAGGGCCGAGTTCTGCATGCCGACTTCGAAGCACAGGCACTTGCACTTGGCGAGGTCCATGCCCGTCGAGCGGCCGACTAAGAAGCCGAACGCCATGCCGACCGCGTTCTGGATGAAGACGGCGGCGAAGACGAGGAGACCGACCGAGAGGATCTGGTTGCGAGTCGCGGCGACCACGGCCGCAGCGATCACCACGATGGCGCCGACGGAGACGATCGGGAGGGCTGCAACCGCGGCTTCGATGCGCTTGTCGCCGAGAACCTTGTGGACCACAAGGCCGAGGGCGATCGGCAGCAGGATGATCTGGATGATCGAGAGGAACATCGAGGTCGGATCAACGTGTAGCCACTGGTTGGCGAAGACGTACATCAGGCCGGGCGTCATCACGGGCGCAAGAAGCGTCGTGCAGGACGTGACCGTGACCGAGAGGGCGACGTCGCCGCGGGCGAGGAACGTCACGACGTTCGAAGCCGTGCCGCCGGGAGCGCAGCCGAGGAGCATCATGCCCACGGCGAGATCGGGCGGCAGATCAAGCAGCTCGCAGAGCGCGTAGGCCGAGAGCGGCATGATCGTGTACTGGGCGACGACGCCGACGAAGACGTCGCGGGGACGGCGGAAGATCTCCCGGAAGTCCGCGGCCGAGAGCGTGAGGCCCATGCCGAACATCACGACGCCGAGGAGGTAGGGGATGTAGGGACCAACCTGTTTGAATTCCGCAGGGAAAATGAACCCGAGTATCCCAAACACGACGACCCACAGGGCGAAGGTCTTGTTGACGAACTGGCTCACTTTCACTAGGTACTTCATTTCTTCAAACAGGCGAATGCGTTATTGGCGCATTGCCTCCCAAAAAGCTGTAAAGCTGAAGAGAGATTTCATGGTCTTTCAGGCCTTGATTTCGGCCGCCCACAAAAGTTGTTCGAAGCGGAGGAAAATCCGCCGCCTCTGACGCGGACCGCCGGGAATGCGCATCCCTTTGAGTCCGGACGACCCGGGGAAGGGTTTTCCGCGGGGCGTTTGATCAATTTACAGAAGGAAACGGGCTTTTTGAGTGCGTGCGGGTTTCGAAACGGGGCGAAGATGTGCACTTCATGATCATCTCCAACCGCATTGGGAGATGACTCCTAAGGGAATCCGCTTGGTACTAGGGCGTTTGCCCTACGGGCGCAAGAGGCCTCGGGCGGGCGGAACGGCCTCGAAGGCGGCGTGCGGGCGAGGAGACCCGCAGCGGAGCGCGACCCCAGGGCGCTCCGGGCGCCAAGCGGTGCCCCTCCGAAACGGGCGCGGAGCTACTCCACCGACTCGATCTGCAGGGTGTAGCCCTCGATGGCGTTTTCGATCGTGATCATCCGGCGCCCGTTCGAGGTCGAAGAGACCGCGCGCAGAAGCGGGACATTCCCGCGCAGAAGCGTGCGGATCTCGAACGCGGGCTGGGTAGAAAGTGCGAGCTGGCAGTCGGCCGGGAGGCTCCGTCCGACGCTCTCGGCGGGCCAGAGCGTGAAGGCGAGGTCGCGCAGAAAGCGCTCCGCCGAAACATGGTCGTCCAGGCGCGGGCTTCTCGACTCGCGGATCTCGGCGCCGTTCCAGAAAAGCGTCCAGACGTTGAGGCCCATGGCGGTGAGGGCCGCGCGCACGCCCGCGGGGTCCGTGAGGACGAGGGCGCGCAGGGTCGGAATCGAGCGCGGAGCGCCCGACGCGAGCGCCTTTTCGTGGAAGACGATGCGGATCTGCTGGTCGAGCGTAAGCCGCGGCGCGTCGGAGAGCGCCGGCATGAAGACCGGGGGCGCGGCGTCGACGGGCTTCAGGGGTTCGAGCCCGGCGGGCTTCTTCTTCGCCGGGGACTTCCTGCGCGGGGGTTCTGCCTTCTTTGGGCCGCCCGTACTCTCCTGGGCCTTCGCCCCCTCGGCAGCCGCTCCGTCAGGTCCCTCTCCGGACGGCAGGAGTGCGCAGCCCGAAAGGAAGGCGGGAAGCGTGGTGAGCGCAAGGAGGAGCGGGCGGCGGCGTATCGGCATGGAGGGTCCTTCGAGAAGTCCGCGGAACGGAGGGCCGCCGTCCGAGTGAACCGCGGCCGTTCGATCATAGAGGAGATGCCGGCGGGACGGGTGGGCGGCGAGCGGCCCCGCCTCACGGAATCCGCCGCAGGAAGCCCCTGAATTCATTCATGGGGAGGAATGCGGCGCACCCGATGAAATTGCAACAAATCCATGCTGAGGATCATGCCGTGCAGCTTGGAGAAATTTTGATCCTGTAGTC
>ERZ833515.587-NODE-587-length-30767-cov-54.732124_pt1 | contig 30767 bp, 27 predicted proteins | sample MGYA00519949_ERZ833515 | MGnify/ENA primary metagenome ERZ833515 (study PRJEB31850, sample SAMEA3708741) | human gut metagenome | biome: human gut; feature: human-associated habitat; material: faeces | place: China | collected 2014 ...
TCAGTTGGTAGAGCACCTGACTCTTAATCAGGGTGTCCAGGGTTCGAACCCCTGGCGGTGCATTTAGGAAAGTCTTTTGATTTGGTCGATGGAGCCAGGTTGAGGGGCTTTTATTTTTTTATTCTGACATCTTTGGTCTTTGACGTTCAGCCATTTTAATTACATTTTAAGTAAATGTTTCATAATAATCCCAAGGTTTAATTAATTTAACATTTGATAATTATAAAATCCAGCGATTAAATAATCTAAATAATTCCAAGGTCTAATAATTTATAACTTAATGATAATAACTATAGATGAGAAATTTAAAAGATAATGATGAACTCTGGAATATTGAGAATTTTCATCCGGAATTTAATTATTGTAAGAATATTGTAAGTTAAGAGGTTTATATTAAATATATAGAACAGAACTACTGATTAGAATTGTGACAGAGAAAATTCTATTCAGACGATAAAGGGGATTAGCTATATTTAGCTGGAAAAGAGGTTCATATGGGAAGAAAAGTTAATAAACAAAGGAAACGAAGAAAAACATTACGGCTTATGATGGCTGGAGCTGTAACAGCCGCAGGTATTATGGGTATTGTTATGTTGGCAAAGTTAAGGCCGGTTGAGGACTACATACAGAAGGCTGACTATATGAAAGGTGAAACAGTAAGTACTATGGGTGACGTAGTAGAAGAACAGCCGGATAGTGAGTTACAGGAAGAAACATATGAAGCATCATATGAGCAGACAACTAACGAAGAAAAGTATGAAGAAACAACACCAGAGCAGAAATACGAAGAATTGACAAGTGAGGAGGTTGTTGCAACTGAAAAAGAAGCTGTTACAGAGGAAACTGAAATGGCAGCACGTAGAAGCAATCGTCTTAATGTAAAATGTGTGTTACAAAATCCTGAACTGCCAACAGGATGTGAGATTACAGCATTGACTATAGTTTTAAACTATCTTGGATATGATGTTGACAAGCTTACTATGGCAGATAAGTATCTTGATAAGGGAGCAGTTGGAGATACATCACCTTACAAAGCATTTGTGGGTAATCCAAGAGATGAACATTCATGCGGCGCATTTGCACCTGTAATTGTCAATTCAGCAAGAAAGTATCTGGCTACACAGAACTCGGATATGAATGTATACAATGTTACAGGGGCAGATTATGATGAGCTTGTAGATTATGTAGACCAGGGGCATCCGGTTCTTGTATGGGAAACTATGTGGATGGCCAAACCACACGAGTCAGCGGAATGGGTAATAGATGGCGAAAAGATAACATGGCTGTCACACGAGCATGCTATGGTACTTATTGGCTATACAGAAGATACATATATTATGGCAGACCCATTAAGAGGCATATACGAGTATGACAAGGAAACTGTTGAGGACAGATACCGAAGAATGGGAAGTCAGGCGATTGTGATATATTGATGAATATATTTTTAATAATATTACTGTTCCGGGGAATACTTCCACTATGGAGGTGATTAATGTGTACCCGGAATATGATGGTAAAGGTTATGAAGAAGATATACACAAGTATACATTTCCACACAGGAAGGTGTATGATGCCGAATTAGACCGGCAGAAGGAAAGTGAAGCCGAGGAGCTTGATACAGATGATATGAAGTTTAATTCAATGGCGGATTATGAAGATTTCCTTATATGGGGAACGGATTATAAAGACCAGTTTTTTTAAATCAATGCTAAATAATCTAAAAGATTTATTAATCTTTCAGGCATTGATTGACGTGTGTTTTAAATATGTTATATGATAAGCGGGAGCGGTATCTGATACCATATACGTGTGGTAGAGAAGATTACGCTTCCGTTTTTAGTGTCAGAGGATTGCAGAGTAATGTAGCAATCCGTGTACATCAAGTAAGGGGCAGAATATTTCTTAACCCTTACATCTTGATATGGATTACGATGGGAGATAGTGCTGTGTACGGATATGTTGTAGTGAATAAGCCGGAGCTTAAGATTAAAGAATATGATGTATACCGTTCATATTACTGTGGACTGTGTGATGAGCTGAAAGAGCGGTACGGAGTGAATGGGCAGTTATCTATAAGTTATGATATGACATTTCTGATGCTGCTTCTTACAGGGCTGTACGAGCCTGATACGAGAAAGTATGAGGCAAGGTGTATAGCGCATCCTGTTCATAAGCACCCTGTAAGCAGGAACGATATATCGGGTTATGTTGCCGATATGAATGTGCTTATGACTTATTACAAATGCATGGATGACTGGAATGATGACAGGAAAGTTACAAGAAAGGCACTTGCAGACTCACTTAAAGGAAAAGTAAGACGTATTGAGGCTGAATATAAAGATAAAGCAGCAGCGATAAGGACTGCGATGGATAAACTGGGTGAGCTTGAAAAAGCAGGTGAGAGCAACGTGGATATGCCAGCGGAACAGTTTGGCATAATTATGTCGCAGATACTGCTTATGAAGGATGACGAGTGGAAGGATACACTTGTTAAGATTGGCAGCTCACTTGGAAGATTTATATATATACTGGATGCATATGAGGACCTGGATGAGGATAATAAGAAGGGCAGATATAACGCACTCAGGGCATATGCTGACAGACCCGATTATGATATATTTGTGGAAAATGTGTTGAAGTCACTTATGGCACAGTGTGCGGCTGGCTTTGAGAGACTTCCTATAATAGAAAATGTTAATCTTTTAAGGAATATAATATATTCTGGTGTATGGACAAGGTTTGAACTGTGTAAGAATAAAAAAGACAGTGTTGATCAAAGATAAGATTTGGAGGAAGTATGACTGATCCGTATTCAGTACTTGGAGTATCAAGGGATGCTTCAGACGAAGAGATAAAAAAGGCATATAGAACATTAAGCAGAAAGTATCATCCTGATGCCAATATTAACAATCCTAACAAGGATAAGGCCGAGGAGATGTTTAAGACAGTACAGCAGGCTTATAACCAGATAATGAAGGAAAAAGAAGGTGGATATACATCTTCTTACAGCCAGAATCGTGGCGGTACAGGAAGCTATGGCTATGATGGTGATTACCAGAATGACGGGCAGAATGGCGGATATGGTAACTTTGGCGGAGATTTCTGGGGTTATGGACCATTTGGCTTTGGTGGATATGGTGGTTCAGGCAGCGCTTCCAATATGAATGGTAACGACCAGACTACTATACATTTAAGAGCTGCAGCTAACTACATTAATAATGGTGGATATGATGAAGCGTTAAATGTGCTTAATTCGATGGAAGACAGAGATGCCAGATGGTACTATTATAGTGCGCAGGCTAATGCCGGAAAGGGTAATCAGGCGACTGCCATGGAACATGCAAGACGTGCAGTTGAGCTTGCGCCGGATAATATGCAGTATAGAATGTTATACCAGAGGATGAACAGTGGCGGAGAATGGTATACAGGAAGACAGCAGACGTATCAGAACCCAGGCAGCAGCATGGGTGGCTGGTGCATGAGACTGATACTTCTTAATCTTGCCTGCAACTGTTGTCTTGGCGGTGGCGGATTATGCTGCCCGGGAGGATACTACTACTAGGCTTTCTTCCCATTCTTTAAGATTAGAAAACAGAATATCGAATTGTACAGGTCCTGTTTCAAGAATGTAGCGGTGGAACTCTTTTAAGGAGAAGTCACTGCCAAGGTCTTTCTGGGCCTGTTTTTTAAGTTCTTCAAAACCTATAAATCCAAGCACATATTTGCAGTAGTTGCCGGGATTAGCGATAAGTGCTGTATACATCCAGTGTGCAGTGTCAGGGCTGTTAAAGCCCCAGTTGCTTAAGTAGGATGACAGTCTTGCTTCATCCCATCCATAGTAGTTGACACCTATATCGCCTATGGCATGTAAGCAAAGGGTAAGGGCGTAATTACATTTGGCAAGAGTGTTAAGGTCATCGTTGTTATTGTTGTTGTATTCGTAAGAGTGGACTTCTACATACGAAGCCCAGCCTTCCATATATCCGCCCGGTTTTATGTACGAGCGTATCAAAGAGGGATTAGTCTTTAAAAAGTACTGTGTCTGATACATATGTCCCGGATAACTTTCATGTGAAAGCACCGGATATATGTCGCTGCTGTCAGTTCCAGAGTTGTTTATATATATTGAATTGATATCAGGGTTATCTATCTGTGGCATAAAGTACATGGCAGGGCTTGCATAGTCGCGCAGGCTGTCAGATACATATTTGATAGAATAGCCAGCCTCATCTAATTCTGGATAATCGTCAGTTATGTGTTTCTTTAAGTCCTCTATGATACTTTCAGGTTCAGTCATATTAAAAGAGTAGCGGCTAAGACTGTCAATCAGTGAAGAGTCCTTCTGGACAAGCTTTCTCATAACAAGCATATAGCCACGTATATAATCTTCAAGAAGAGAGTTGTACTCATCTACCGACTTACTCCATCCAAGTGTCTGCTCTAAAAGTCCCTCATAGTATCTCTGACCATCAGGATAGCTGCATATTCCGCCTGTGTAGCGGTTAGTGCCCTTAAGTGCGCTAAGACCGTCAATAAGTGCCTGATAACCGGGGATTACGTGATTATTGATGGCATCAATATTAAGCTTTTTATATTCAGTTTTTTCGTCATCAGATATAAATGTAAGTGCATCTATACGTGTGTTAAAGTCATCTATAAAAAGGCGGTCGGACGAGCCTGTTTTATTCACGGAGTCTATAACTGACTGACATGAGCTTATAATATCGTCAAGCAGGGAGTCTTCTTTAGTAAGACCTTTGCTGGCACGCATATTTTCATATTCTATGAGATTGGCAAAGTAGCTATCGACATCACATAACAGTGTTATGTATTCATCCACGTCCTTTTTTTCCATAAATGTATACTCTGAAAATACAAGTGGCAGCTCTATCTGTATGCCTATGGTTGGTGTGAGCTGTGTATCGTATAAGTCAAGGTCACTGTAACACAGGCGTGTCTGAAGATACGAAAGGAGATAGTCGTAAGTTATTGTCTGTTTTTTGGAAAGGAAGTTTCTGTCAAATGCTGTAAGCTCGGTGATACACTGTGTTATATCAGATGTATCATCAAGTGAGTCTGTATCTATACGTCCAAGGGTAACATCATAATCTGTAATGCCATATTCGTCAGGATGTTCAAGAAGGGTATGTAATGACAGTGTATCATCAACGATAAGTTCTTTGAACAGTCCGTCAGTGAATTCTTCAAATGCTTCATTATCAGTAGTGTTATAACTATATTGCGTGTCGTATGAATTATTATTATTTCCACGAAGCTGTCTGATGTCGGTTATACTGCAGCCTGTGAGAGATATGCTGGCAGCAGATATAACGACAGCCATCGTAAGGCTTATTACTTTTTTAATATTGCGCTTAAACATTATGATATGCTCCTATTTTTATATATTCTGATGTTACGGTGAAAAGGTGTTTTGCCCTTTACATCATATTTTTGTGATATGTGGGTTTGTCACTTGTAGAATGAAATATTTTTGAGTCAAAAACAACTTAATTGTCGTGTGTTTTTAATTGTTTACGCATTTATAGTATATACCATAAATAGAGCTAAAATATATATTTATTCATTGGTATAAGACTAATGTATTGCCAATTCATTAACATTTTAACCTAATATATATTTTACATGGTAAGGCGGTGACGTTCAAGGACTACGTAAACTGCGAAGTTTCCTGCCATTGTTTATATCACCTCTTTCATTTTTGGTGTTCAAGAGTGCGTAAACTGTGAAGTAACGTAGCATGTGTGATACACCGGTGAGTGGCTTGATTTATTATTGTTACCCATATCCTAAATATATGTACGGGGTACTTAAAACTTGACATATTATTAAAAGTTAACTATCATTAAATGATTGGAAAAACCTGTATAGATAAGCAGGATTAACTTAGAGAAAATAAGGAAAATGGAGGTTATAAATATGCCACAGAATAAAGGTCCATTTTATATGACAACGGCTATTGCATATACATCAGGTAAGCCACATATCGGTAATACTTATGAGATAGTGCTTGCGGACAGTATCGCAAGATTCAGACGTCAGGAGGGATATGATGTATTTTTTCAGACAGGTACTGATGAACACGGTCAGAAGATTGAATTAAAGGCAGAAGAAGCAGGAATAACACCTAAGGAATTCGTAGACAAGACATCTGCTGAAATTAAGAGAATATGGGATCTTATGAATACATCATATGATAAGTTCATAAGAACAACAGACGATTACCATGAAAAGCAGGTTCAGAAGATATTTAAGAAGCTCTACGATCAGGGAGATATATATAAGGGTGCATACGAAGGTATGTACTGTACACCTTGTGAGTCTTTCTGGACAGAGTCACAGCTTGTTGATGGAAAGTGTCCTGACTGTGGACGTGAAGTTAAGCCGGCTAAGGAAGAAGCATATTTCTTTAAGATGAGCAAGTATGCCAACAGACTTATTGAGCATATTAATACACATCCAGAATTTATACAGCCTGTATCAAGAAAGAATGAGATGATGAATAACTTTCTTCTTCCGGGACTTCAGGATTTATGTGTATCAAGAACATCATTTAAGTGGGGAATTCCAGTTGATTTTGATGACAAGCATGTAGTGTATGTATGGCTTGATGCGCTTACTAACTATATTACTGGTATCGGTTATGATGCTGACGGCAACTCTTCTGAGCAGTACAAGAAGTTCTGGCCAGCAGACCTTCACCTTATCGGAAAGGATATTATCAGATTTCATACTATATACTGGCCAATATTCCTTATGGCACTTGGCGAACCACTTCCTAAGCAGGTATTTGGTCATCCATGGCTTTTACAGAATGATGGCAAGATGAGTAAGTCTAAGGGGAATGTTATATATGCAGATGACCTTGTAGATATGTTTGGTGTTGATGCCGTAAGATACTTCGTTCTTCACGAAATGCCATTTGAAAATGATGGTGTTATATCATGGGAGCTTTTAGTTGAACGTATGAACTCAGACCTTGCTAATACTCTTGGTAATCTTGTAAACAGAACTATCGCCATGTCTAACAAGTACTTTGGTGGAGTAGTAAACAAGACTGGTGTTACAAGTGAGGGTGCCGGTGTTGATGAAAATGGCGCAAGTCTCGACTTTGATGCTGACCTTAAGGCTGTTGTAACAGCAACAAGAGATAAGGTTCAGGATAAGATGTCTACACTTCATGTTGCAGATGCCATGACTGAGGTATTTTCTTTATTTAAGAGATGCAATAAGTATATAGATGAAACTATGCCTTGGGCGCTTGCCAAGGATGAGTCTAAGAAGGAAAGACTTGAAGAGGTACTTTACAACCTTGTTGAGAGTATTACTATCGGTGCTAATCTTCTTAAGTCATTTATGCCAAACACAACTGAAAGTATATTAAAGCAGCTTTATCCAGCTGACCCATCAGAGGGTGAAAGAGATTTTGATGACCTTGATAAGTTCGGTTTAAGAAAGTCAGGTGAAAATGTTACTGACAAGCCGGAAATTCTTTTTGCAAGACTTGATATAAATGTTGTTATGGAAGAGGTTGAAAAGCTTCAGGAAGCACAGAGAAAGGCTAACGGAGCAGTAGAATATCCTGTAGTTGAAAAGAAGCCTGAAATAACATTTGAAGATTTTGAAAAAATCCAGATTCAGGTTGGCGAAGTGCTTAAGTGTGAACCAGTAAAGAAGGCTAAGAAGCTTCTCTGCTCACAGATTCGTGTCGGCGATGAGGTAAGACAGATTGTATCTGGTATATCACAGTACTACAAGCCAGAAGAAATGGTTGGCAAGAAGGTTGCAGTGGTTACTAACCTTGCACCACGTAAGATATGCGGCGTTGAATCACAGGGTATGATACTTGCGGCTATGGATGATAAGGACAATCTGTCAGTTATGACGGTTGATAAGGATATCATTGCGGGTAGTGAAATCGGATAAAATTGTTGTTTAGCTGAAAATTTATTGACAAACGGACGACATAACATGCGAAAGCTACAAGCCGTGCCGGAGGAAAGCGGAGCAAAGTGCTGTGCTTGCACAAAGCACTTTGCTCTGCTTTTCTCCGATAGGGCGCCAGCCCGACAGTGAAAGAAAGCGAAGCTTTCTTGAACATGCACGGCGAAAGTAGTGGGTCCGTGCAGACGCTCTGACTGCTTACACTATATCTGATTGTGACTTAATATACTTTCTAAATGAGTGGTAAATATAAGAGGCTTTTCATTTTTATATAAGTTTGTTATTTTTTGGAGTGAGAGTTATACTTGCTCAATAAGAAGTGTTAATAAAGATTGAGTAAGAAGGAGAACTATATGAGAAAAAATTATGGTATGATACCGACTTTAATAGCTGCTATGGCATTTTCAATACTGTTGGCAGGAAGTTCATCTGTTGCTGCAACACAGGTAATGGCAGCGGAAGATAACAGTGGTTATGCAATGGTAATGGCAGATGATAACGCATCTGATACAATAGCAACAGGTAAGTGGGGAAGTTGTGACTGGAATGTAAGCAGTGATGGAGTTCTTACAATCGGCGGTGGTATTGGTGCAAGTGACTATTATTATTATGATGGAAGTGTATGGCATGAATACGATATCTATAGAATAGATATAGTGGGCGATATATCATTTGAAAAGAATACAAGTCTTGAGATGCTTTTCGCATGTATGGAAAAGGTTAAAGAAATTAATGGACTTGACAGGCTTAATACTGAAAATGTAGTTAATATGAGTGGAATGTTTGAACACTGTTATGAATTAACAAGTATTGATGTGAGTCATTTTAATACATCAAATGTCACCAATATGAGTCATATGTTTAACTGGTGTGATAAATTAACTTATGTAGATGTAAGTGGTTTTGATACATCTAAGGTAACAAATATGGAAGAAATGTTTATTAATTGTATGAAACTGCCTAGTATAGATGTAAGTGGATTTGATACAAGTAATGTAACAGATATGAGTATGATGTTTCGTAGCTGTTACGCATTAACAAGTTTGGATGTAAGCGGATTTGATACAAGTAACGTAACAGATATGAATCAGATGTTTAGTGGATGTGAATTGATAAAGAAACTTGATATTCATAATTTTAATCTTTCTAACATTAATGAGGAAAGTAATTATATTGATGGTATGGAATGGATATTTATGGGATGTGACAGCATATCAGAATATATTATGCCATATAATCTTGGAACTGACATTAATAGAGAAAAGAATATTATGTATATGTTGATGTATATGGCAGATTGCCAGTGGAAGGATGTAACCGACGGTATTATATATGATGGAAAGCCAGATACGTTGATGGAGAATCATATATACATCAAATATGTTGAGGGTGCTAGGAATGGTTTATGCCAAGGTGACGATGGCAACTGGTACTATTATCTTAATGATGAAATAGATACGACATATATAGGTTTGGCATGTAATGAATATGGATGGTTTTACGTAAATAACGGAGTTGTTGATTGGAGCTATACAGGTTTAGCAAATAATGAGTATGGTTGGTTCTACGTAAATAATGGAGTGCTTGACTGGGGTTATACAGGACTTGCAAACAACGAGTATGGATGGTTCTACGTAAATAACGGAGTTGTTGACTGGAGTTATACAGGCTTAGCAAACAACGAGTCAGGTTGGTTCTATGTAAATAAAGGAGTGCTTGACTGGGGTTATACGGGACTTGCAAACAATGAATCAGGTTGGTTCTATGTAAATAATGGAGTTGTTGACTGGAGCTATACAGGTTTAGCAAATAATGAGTATGGCTGGTTCTATGTAAATAATGGAATAATAGACTGGAATTATACAGGAACAGTTTCTAATGAATATGGTACATGGAATGTTATAAATGGTCAGGTCGTATTTTAGAATTTTAAAGTATTGAATTTTAATATATAAAATGGCAGGAAGTACAGATAATGATGTGTATTTTCTGCCATTTTATATTTTACATTAATTTCCCCCTTAAAGTGGTAGACAAAATGCCTAAAAAACGCAGGTAGATAGTACCTTTATTGGCATTTTGCAAGAAAATGTGACAATAGCAGATATGATATTGACGAAATGTGTCATTGTAACTACAATAAAATTAAATATATGTATTAAATATATACAAATAATACCAGTTGATTGCATAAAAAGGAGTGGTCATTTATGAGGCATAACTACAAAAAAATGGTAATTGCGGCAGGAATGGCGGCGATAATAGCATATATGCCAGTTACAGCCATGGCAGGAACAAATATTCAGACCAGTGCTAATATTTTTGCGGAAACAAATATTCAGACCAGCGCTAATCTTCGTGCAGGAACAAATCTTCAAAACAGCACAAGTATTCTTGCAGGAATGAATATCCTATCAGATACTAACATTATGACAGGCGTTCTTAACAGCATAAATACAGAGATCCTGAAAAATAATGCAAAGGTAAGTGGTACAGATATTGTAGTTGATGCAGATGCCACAGACTGGAAGAATATAAAGGAGAGAAAGTCAGCATCGGATAAGGTGTCTTCGTGGAAGGCAGCTATAGCTTCTGATTATTCAGCACTGTACCTGTATTATGAAGGAATGACATCGACAGAGTGGGATTATAATTATGCAGGTGGCAGTGATGATGTGTTATTTAAGATAAATTACGCTGATGGTACACAGGGACAGAAAAATAACATAATAAAGTTTGTAGCGTGGGAGAATATGGCGGTTGCAAAGGATGGCAATTATGGTGACATAGCAAATGCAAGTGCAGCAACTGTCAATGAGGCACACGGCAACACAGCAGGACCATATATGATAGAAGCCTCTATTCCTATGGATTTTTTTGCAAGCTCTGATTTTACGATAACATTTGCAGGAATATCAGTAGCATTATCGGATATCGAAGTTCTTGAGGGGGTTGACACCGGGGAGGAAGAACCAGACCCTGTATACAATGGAATAACTATAGACGGAAGCTTCAAAGACTGGGATGCGGTCACAAAGTATGATGCAGGTTGTCCTAACGAAGAGCATAAGTACTGCATAGAAAAGACAGCGATGGTGTTTGATGGCGACTATGTATACATATACATAAAAGATGGCAACGCAGGAAGTGCTTTCGGTGCGGGTTCACATTCTAACGGAAGATATTCCATAAAAACAGACCTTGGCAATGAGCTTGTATTCCAGCTTACACAGGATGGCGGAATAAGCGGTGTAGAGAATGCAGAATGTATACATGTTGGAAAGCAGTGGGAAATAGCTATTCCAAAGGCTGACCTCCCAGCATACAACAATACACTGTCGTTTGGATTATACCTGACAGACCCATTTGTAACAGATGTATACAATCTTGACGGTTCAACAGGAAAGGATACCAATATAGATATAGCTTATGATGGGCTTTATGGTGACTGGGATAACTATCCGCACACAACTATAGAGTATGCGACAGCAGGTACACAGCAGGACAGAACAGATGCAAAGGGTGCACTCTACTGTGTAGGAAGTACACTTTATGGACATGTTGTGACAACGATGCCGGAACATCTGGCTGAAGCAGGCGGCGAATTTATGAATGCCGTTACGATACTTTTTAATAATAACTGGAGTCAGGTGTTCTATCCAAGAATGGAGACGGTGGCAGATGATGGTTCAATCAACTGGAATACACCTAAAGGTGGAATGGCAGATGGGACATATGAATTTTACCTGTTTTCAACAGATGCATGGCATAATTCACCAAGCATATATGATGCCAATGATATGGACAAATGGTACGGCAAGATGATAGTTACTATAAAAGACGGAAAAGATGAGTGTGAGTTCTATCTCGACCTTGAGAAGGTAGCTGAAAAGCTTAACTGTGATGCAAGTGATTTCAAGCGTATAGATGCTCAGTTTGGAAGACTCGGACAGCAGTGGATAACAACAGCGGGTGCATCTTCTGGTGCATGGCTTGGACTTATATTATGTGTTGGTGTGACAGCAGGTGTGCTGGTACGCCAGAAAAAGAAAAGTGACAGGCAGGTGTCTTAACGATGAGAGTTAGTCCTATAGTGGCAGTGGTAGTCATAGCATTATGGTTATATATAATTTCCGTTACGCACAGGGCAAAGCTTCATGCGTGGGAGTTTCTTATAGGAAGTCTTGGACTTTTCGGAATAATGATGATGACTATCCAGCCAGTTCTTACTATGCCGCTTGCAAGATGTGTGTCGGCGCTTGCAGGAGTTGTTGGCAATATTACAGGTACATTTACGGCGTATTTTAAGTATGGAATTATATTCATACATACAGGAGTTTCATCAATTACACTTCTTATCGATTTTGAATGTTCGGGAATAATCGAGATTATGGCATTTCTTTCGCTGCTGGCATTCTTTAATGTATATAATATCAGTGAGAAAATAATGGTCGGTATAGGTGGATTCTGCTACATTATGGTGTGTAACGCATTAAGAATAGTACTTATATGTCTTTCTGTACATTTCTTTGGTATGGGAGCGTATTATGTTGTTCATACATTCATAGGAAGGATATTCTTCTATGCTTTAAGTGTATGGCTGTATTTCTATGTGTTTACAAAGCCGCAGATTATTAAAATGAAAGTGGGGAATTTCGCATATGGCAGTGATAAAGTCAATTCTTAATTCCTTTCTTTTCTGGGGTGGCTGGATTATCATTCCATTTATAATGGAAATAGTTCCAGCGTTAGGAAGTGTGTTCCTGCTCATAAGAAGAGGGGCAAGATATAAAAAAAGAAAAAAAGAGCTGACAGTATATCCTGATATATCGCTGATTATTCCGGTGTATAATTCGCAGGATACGCTGTACCAGTGCATAGAGTCCATACATAAAAGTTCATATCCGAACGACAGGATAAGAGTGTTTCTTGTTAATAATAAGGGACAGGATAACAGCTTTGACGTGTATGCAGAGTGTCAGAGAAAGTTTCCTGAGCTTCGTATGCAGTGGATGAATGCAGAGCAGGGAAAGTCGCGTGCGCTTAATCTTGCGCTGTATAACAGTGAGGGAAAGTACATAATTAATCTTGACAGTGACGGACTTCTTGAGAAGAATGCGCTTGTAAATATGATTACAAGATTTGAGGCGGACACAGACCTTAACTGTATGACAGGTGCTATTCTTACAGTTCCGGAGCAGATAAAAAAGTATAAAGGTTTCTTTCCAAGGCTTCTGCGTAATCTTGAATTTATGGAGTATGCGCAGGCATTTCTTGCAGGAAGAAGTTACGCTTCAGAGCTTAATTCAGTGTATACACTGTCAGGCGCATTTTCGGCATTTAGAAAGTCAGCCGTGTTAAAGTCGTGGATGTATAACACGGATACTATATGTGAAGATACGCACATAACTTTCCAGATGCGTTACAGACAGGATGAACGTGTTGAGGTATGTGAGGATGCATTATTCTTTGTTGACCCGATAGAGGATGTCAATAAGCTGTATACACAAAGACAGAGATGGCAGAGGGGAAGTCTTGAGGTCGCCAAAATGTTTATGGATAAAGACTTCAAGTTAAAGAACTTTATTTCGGATGTGAGTGTTAAGACACTGCTTTACGACCACACATTTGCATTTCCAAGAATGATATGGTATCTGGCGCTGATATGCCTTATGGTTGTCGGATATTCAGGAAAAGTTATCATACTTTCAACGGGAATTATATTTGTACTTTATATTCTTGTGGGATATATGTATTTCATAACAGCATCACACTATTTAAAGATTAATAAAGAGGTGCGGTCCTACTATATAAGCCATTGGTGGTGTGTACTGCTGCTTCCGTTCTTTAATCTGGCAGTATTCTTTATAAGAATGGCAGGAATAATTAACAGTATACAGACAGACAGTTCGTGGAAGACGAAGACACTCACACAGGAATGTGCTGAATTCGCAGGAGTAGTGAAGAGTGATGTGAAAAAGGTGACTGGAATTATTGAAAAAATCAGACATAAAGTAAATATAAGTGCTGATGTGAATGACAGAAAATAATCTATTGCGGGACTACTGGGAATATTGTAGTTATGATGAGAAAACTATAAATGGGCAGATATAGAAGATGTACTGAAATAGGTTACTTTTGTCATTAACTCAGATATATAAAATTTTATGAGGTACATTTCTAAAAAAACATAAATATCATTGTACGGAAACGGAGTAACTATGGAAGAACAAAAGTCTGGCAATAATAAAAAGGCAGGAATGAAAAGACATCCTATTCTTATAATAACCACAATATGCGTGGTAGCTGCGGCGGCATTAGGCGGTCTGATTACATATATCCTGATAGGCAGATACGAAAAAGGAATAATTGAGGTGTGCGCAACTCAGCAGGATGCATATGTACAGCTTGTTTTAGACCAGATTAACTTAAAAGATAACAGAGATGATGAGGAGATTATTAACGACATATTAAAGACAATGGACTCCTCATCTAATAAATACTGGGCATTTTCTAAGAACCAGTCGATGTTATTCGTTAAGGATGTATTGGAAACCAACAGATATAAGGGTGTGTCAGCAGATACATATTATAATGCAAGACAGGCAGCAGATTTTATGAATGGGCTCGGGCTTAATAAAGTAGAGCACAGCGTTATAAGCCTTGATAACAAAACCTATCTTGTATCGGGAGTTATGTTTAAGTACGCAGGTCAGGATTACAGACTGTGCCTTATGACAGAAAAGAGTGTACTGCTTGATAATAATACATACCTTGAGATAAAGGTTCAGATGGAAACATTCGTAGTTGTAATACTGTTAGCACTTGTGCTTGTAGCATCTATATATGCGTTAAGAATAAGACAGTTATCATTTAAACTTGATGAAAAGGAAGCTGACATAAGAAGCCTTAGTATGAGCTTATCAAAGGTTAATGAGAAGCTTATGGATAAAGATCTTCACGATACACATAACAATGTATGGCGACAGAAGGCTATAGTGCCATTTATGAAAAAACTTATAGAAAGAAACATAATGCCGGTTACATTTGCACGTGTTGAATGTGAAAACAAGGAGAGCAGAAACAAGTTTCTTGGAAGGGCAGTTTATGTGCTGGACAGGGATGTCATTCGTTTTGAATATGGAGAAAGTGACATTATTCTGCTGGCAGTAAATGTGAGTGAAGCACAGTTGAAGTATAATCTTGGCGTGCTTGAGGATAAGGATGTCAAGGTTCAGAGAGTAATGCTTATAGACAATAGTACAGATATGAAAATGCTGGAAGAAAAATATCTGTAAGAATGGAGAGTATATGGCAGTTAAGTTATACAGAGAGTACAGAATAAAGTTTTATCTTAATATGCGACATTATATTATTATCAATGGAAACAAGGGTGAAACACATCCGCATACTTGGGAGTTTGCGCTTGATATAAAGTTTGGAAGAAGCTCATTTGTGGAGTTCAATATATTTGAAAAGGGAATAACAGACTTCCTTGATAAGTACCAGAATAAAGTCTTAAATGAAGAAGACCCATTTAATGCAATACTTCCTACACTTGAAAATGTAACAGACTATTTTGCAGAAGAATTCTACCGCATAATACATAATATCGGTGGAATACTGACATCTGTTGAAGCGAGTGAAACACCAACAAGAAGCTACATAATCAATATGGAAGAACAGGAAGAAAATGCGGGCAATAACGAGGAAACAGAAAATAAGATAATGTCTGACGTTATAGATGCAGTGCTTAATGGGATAGTGGATACGGATAAAGAATAATCAGTATATAAGAGGCAGGGTCAATGAATAAACAAGGGAAAAATCGTGTTTTATATTACACAGCGGCAGTAATCGGCGGACTTATATATATAGCGCTGGCAGTATTTATGTCCGTTATGGTTATAAAGCTTGTAAGCAGGAACGGAGTATATCCGTCAGGCTCAGATACTATGTATCATATATACAGGGGCGATTATGTATACAATTCCATAAAGGCAGGTAACTGGTATCCATTATATGATTATATGTGGTACAACGGAGTAGAGCTTATGAGATACTGGGCACCACTCTGCGCATATGTTATGGCATTCTGTGAAATGCTTGCCGGAGGGGATATGCTTATAGGATATCTCATATTTGTCGGACTTATATGTATGCTTGGTGCAGTAAGCTGGCTGTGTATAGGCATAAGAATGAAAAGGCCGGTACTTGGTGCATTTATAGGTATAATCTGGTTTTTTATGCCAAATAACCTGCTTGCATTATTCGTTGAAGGTAATCTTGCAAGGTCGCTAAGTATGATATTTCTGCCAGTATTTATATATGAGGTGTCAGAATATCTTAAAGACAGAAGGGCAGTAAGGATGCCTTTCATTATAATAAGCTTTGTGCTTATAGCGCTGTGCCATCTTGGCTATGCAGGAATGGCTGCGCTTGCGGTGATTGTATACTGTATTATACATATGTTACAGGGCTATTCCAAAAGAGCTGTGGGAGATATAATTGTCGATTTACTGCTAAGCTTTATGTTAATCGGCGTATGGATGGTCGCATCACTTAATGGTGGTATTACTTCGCTTGATAATTCTGAAAATATGGCAAACTTTTTCCAAAGCCTTTGGGTTACAATTAATCCACTAGACAGAGTGACAACTAATAATTCACATTTTTACTTCGGTCTTGCTGCAGCACTGCTTGCAGTAAGCGGAATGTTTTTCGGATATAAGAAGTCAAGGGCAGGCTTTATTGCAGCCATAATAACACTCATATGCACAACAACGGCTATGTATCCGGTGCTTAAGATACTTCCGGGAAGCCAGTATCTGTGGATGTTAAGATTTATATCAATAGCACTGTGTATGATACTTTACAGCTTTCTTAAGTGGGATACTTTAAAGAAACCGCTTGTGGTGTTGTTCTGCGTTATACTTATTGCCGATATCGTTCCATCGCTTCCGCTTATAACAGGTGATGGCAATAATATCAGCGTATCAAAGAACGGAATAACTATCGACTATAATAATAATGACAGTGCGTGGGACAGACTTGATGAACAGCAGAATTCAACACTGATAGCTCAGGCACAGTCACTTACAAAGCAAAGACTTACTTTATTGGATGACAGCAGTCTTGGCTCAACAGGTGCATTTCTGGTATCTGACTGGAATGAGTCTGTACCGGCAGTGTTTGGTGCAGGACGTGAAGCGGCTAATACATCAACTAATATAGTAAGGCTTAACAGGGCTTTGTCAGATGGCAGCTATTATTATGTATTTGACAGAAGCCGTGAGCTTGGAAGTGATACAGTGTTAGTTAAGCTTTCAGTCATAGCAAAATATGGTTCTTCAGTGTATGATATGGACGTGGCAGCCAAGGCATCGGGCTATGAGGTTGCAGGTGCCAATGCAGCATACAGGCTGTACCATATGGATACTTATGACAACTGGGGAACTGTGAGCAGTTATGAGGCTATAGGCATAGGAAGCGGAACACCGCTTATATCACAGTCATTCCCGGCAGTAGAGGAAACGGACTCTGATAATCTTAACGACTACACCTATGAACAGCTTTCAAAGTATAAAGAGGTTATTCTTGCAGGTTTTACATACGATGACAAGGATGCGGCAGAAAGCCTTATAGTTAAGCTTAGTGAGTCAGGCGTAAAGGTTGTCATATATGCGGATGGAATTCCACAGAATAAAAAGACACAGAGTCAGGAATTCTTAGGAGTGACCTGCAGCGATATTGTATTTAACAATGGTTTTCCTGATATGGATACAAAGATAGGAATACTTTATCCCGACCTTTTTCCAAAGGGCTATACAACATGGCAGACAGTTTATCTTAACGGCCTTACCAATGTATTGGGAAGTGTAACTGATAATGGACTTACACTTGACTTTTATGGTACAGTTAAGAATGACAATATAATTATGTGCGGCTTTAATCTTGCTTATTACTATGGCGTGACTTATGATGCTTCCATTGGAAAGCTTCTAAGTGATATGCTTGATATTACCTCCACACAGCTTCCTGACAGGAAAAATGTGGAACTTAATATAGAGCACAGCACTAATGGAATAACGATTACATCTGATTATGACAATGTGAATACAAGTCTTGCTTACCACGATATATTTGAGTCAGAACAGTGGCTTGGAAAAAAGAATAATCTCACGTATGTCAAGGCAGGAGTTACCGATATAACATTTAAAGTACCATACCTGTGGCAGGGCGCACTTGTAAGCGTAGCGGGACTTGTGTTGACAGTGGCATGGATGGTTATTCTGTGCATAGGTGAAAAGAAGAGAAAGCTGTCACCGGCAAGCGTAGAAGAGATTGAGCTTATAGAGATAGATACAGAAGAATAGTCTGGTGATAAGCAGCACATTATATTGGCAGGAATATATGATATGGAGTTTTATATATGAAGATATTTGATACACATGCACATTATGATGATGAAGCGTTTGATAAGGACAGGGACGAATTATTAACAGGTCTGTTAGCCGGTAATATAGGAACTATTGTAAATGTGGGTGCAAGTATGGACGGGTGCAGGGCTTCTGTAGAGCTTGCCAGTAAGTATGAGCATATATATGCAGCGGTAGGCATCCATCCGGACGATTATGAGAGACTTGATAAAAATCAGGAGTTCTTAGACTGGTTAAGAAATGAAGCGCTTAATAATAACAAGGTTGTTGCGATTGGAGAAATTGGACTTGATTATTATTATGATGAGCCGGGAAGAGAGCTTCAGAAGAAGTGGTTTGCAAGGCAGCTTGAACTTGCAAATGAGGTGAACAAACCGGTCATTATACATTCAAGAGATGCGTGTGCTGACACGATAGATATATTAAAAAATGGACATGCACAGGATATAGGTGGTATAATTCATTGTTATTCATATTCAAAGGAAACAGTTAAAACATTTTATGATATGAACTTTTACTTTGGAATAGGCGGAGTGCTTACTTTCAAGAATGCAAGAAAGCTGGTGGAGGCGGCAGAGGTTATACCGCTTGACAGGATAGTGTTAGAAACAGACTGCCCGTATCTTGCACCAGTGCCTAACAGGGGAAAAAGAAATGACAGCAGTAACATACAGTATGTCATAGAGAAGCTTGCAGATATAAAGGGAGTCACTAAGGAAGAGATAGCCCGCGTGACATATGAAAATGCATGCAGGGTATATGGACTTGATGAACGTATGTAGTACAGTGTGAAAAATAGATTTTTTACATGTGGGATTAGTGTCTGCGCGAATTTGACACAAACTCATTATGCGCAGGTCAGAGGTTCATTTGACACTTCCATCATAATAATCTGGGATGTTATAAGAAAGCAGCGAATATGGATAAATGTAACATTTGTGTCAGTATAAGAATGGAGATATAGATATATGAATAATAAGAATTATGACAATGTTATGCATCTTGGGAATCCGACTAATACAATAGCGGTTCTTAACAGATATGGTTTTAACTTTCAGAAAAAGTTCGGTCAGAACTTTCTTATAGATGAAAATGTTGTTCAGAAGATAGTAAGAGAAGCTGGAGTTACAGAAGATGACTTTGTGCTTGAGGTGGGTCCAGGCATTGGAACTATGACACAGATACTCTGTGAAAATGCAAGAGAAGTTGTGGCGGTTGAGATAGATAAAAAGCTTATTCCGATACTTACAGAGGATACCCTTTCATGGTATGACAATGTAACTGTCATCAATGAAGATATATTAAAGCTTGATATAAAAGAGCTTGCAGAGAAGAAAAATGGCGGAAAACCAATAAAGGTTGTTGCCAATCTTCCCTACTATATAACAACGCCTATTATTATGGGACTTTTTGAGAGTGGAGTACCGCTTGACAGCATAACTATTATGGTGCAGAAGGAAGTGGCTGACAGGATGCAGGTAGGCCCCGGAACTAAGGATTATGGCGCACTTTCGTTGGCAGTACAGTATTATGCCAAGCCAAAGATTGTGCTGAATGTTCCTGCGAGCTGCTTTATGCCAAGACCTAATGTGGACTCAGCGGTAATTAAGCTTGAAAGATACGAAAAGCCGCCGGTTGATGTGCATGACGAACATCTTATGTTCAGAATAATAAGGGCATCATTTAACCAGCGCAGAAAAACTATGATGAACAGTGTCGGCAACAGCGGTGATGTAAATGTATCAAAAGAAAAGCTGGCAGCAGCACTTGAGAAATGTGGACTTCCTCTTACAATACGTGGAGAGGCACTTACACTTGAACAGTTTGCCACTCTTACTAATGCGATAGTAGAAGAATAATTTTATATTGTACATATTTTGCCTCCCGGCTACATAAGATTTGATATCAATCTTATAATGCTGGGAGGTTTTTTATGGCTGATTATCAGCGGTTTGTTTCATACATTTATTCTTATCCGGGAGGTGTTAAGGATAAGAATGTCGGTTTTGCCAAGGTAGAGGTAAGGTCGGGTGAAATGCGCCTTAATATTAATCTTCGTGGCGTGTATACAGATACGCCGCAGATGTTTGGTGTGCATATGCTTATAGACAGGGATGATGCTATTCCCGGCAGATACAGGCTTATGAAGGTCGGCGACTGTCTGGTGAATAATGGTATGGCATCGTATGCCGGGATATTTAACGCAGGTAATATTGAGAATTCAGGTTATACGTCATCGGACATATGTGGAATAGCTGTTGCTAACAAAGGTGACAGATATTATATGATGTTTTCTATGTGGGAAGACTATGACATTAACCCCGATGTTATTGAATTTGCAGGTAGTGGAGTGAGGAAGTATGGGGGAAATGTTGAGATTGAGGGAGAGAGTGAAGATGATATAGAGGGGAGCGGAAGTGGAGAAATAAGAGGACTTGGAAAAGGATATACGGAAGGTAGTGAAGGGAATAAAGAGGATGATGTAGGTAGTCAGGATAATAGGGTAAGCGATGGAGAAAATGGAGAGGTAAGGTATGCGGAAGGTGGTGAAGGTAATAAGAATGGCAATGTAGTAAATTATGCATCCGGTAGTCAATGCAATAAAGGAAATTATGACAAAAGAAGTGGGGAAGATATGTATGTAGGAGAGCGTGAGAATGATAGAAATGGTGGAACAAGAAACAGAGGCAAAGAAAATACACCTGATATACATATGCAGAACAGATATAATGAAGAATTACAGGCGATGGAAAGCGAGGAGGATGATACTGAGAGCTGTGGCTGTACAGACAAGGATAAGGTGAATGAAAAGACACGACAGGATGCCTGCAATGAGAGATTATACAAAAAACTGTATTCCAAGGCAGATTATGTAGATGCATTTGATGATGACTACTTCTATGACTGTATAGAAGTAACTCCGCAGATGTTGTCACGACTTCCGCTAAAGGATAAGGAGATAATCAACAACAGCTTTCTTATTCACGGATATTATAACTTTCATCATCTTCTGTTTGGAAGGGTGTGCGACAATGAAAATAATACCAACTATTTTATAGGAGTGCCGGGAATGTACTGCAACAGAGAGCGATATATGGCATCAATGTTTGGCTTTAGCAACTTCAAAAAGAGCCACAGAAGTGATTATAATAATCCATACTTTGGATACTGGTATCAGGAAATATAGACAAAGCGCCTGTGGTCCTGCCACACACCGTTTAGTTTAGCATATGAGTGCGCTATGCCCTCATCAATAAAGCCAAACTTTTCCATAAGGTGAAGTGATGCGGCATTGTCAGGATGAATGTAGCATTCTGTGCGGTGAAGTCCAATATCGGGAACAATATATTCAAGTGCAGCAGCTATCATAAGAGAGGCAAGACCCTGATTGCGGTGGTATTCGTCTATCTTATATCCCATATTGGCACAGGGTGATGAACCTCTGCTGATATGGGAGAATGACAGCGAACCAAGTATATAATCGGGTTCATTTTTGTCTATCAGGAAGAACCTTGCAAATGTCATAGAAAGCAATCCTTTCATCTCAGCATCAAGCATACGGCTTATAAAGCTTTCGGTGTAAAAAGAAGCTGGTTTGTCAGACTCATACTTATCAAAGTCCTTGCGGTTACGGTAATAGAAGTCAAGAACATCTATGGAGTTATTGTGGTTGAGAACTTTGAGAGAGTATCTGCCAAGATTGTATTCGAGTTTCATGTTAATCCTCATTTCTTTATATGCGTATATTTTGTGATGCCGGTGTTTCTTTCAGAGCTTCTTTTCTGGCTTCTTTTTCAGCTTTCTTTTTCTGACGGAGTTCCCTAAAAAATGTGCTTAACATAGTAGAACATTCTTCGTCACATACACCCCTTACAACCTCAGCCTGATGGTTAAACTGTGGCATATTAAGAAGATTGATTATAGAACCTGCACATCCTGCTTTAGAGTTCATAGAGCCTATAACAACACGCGGTATGCGCGCCTGAACGATTGCACCTGCACACATCTGGCATGGCTCTAAAGTAACATATATAGTACAGTCTTCAAGCCTCCAGTCGTTCATATAGCGGCTGGCTTTTTTAATGGCAGTAATCTCAGCATGACCGAGAGTTGTCTTATCTGTGTTTCTTCTGTTATATCCACGTCCGATGATTTTTCCATTATAAACAATTATACATCCGATAGGAACTTCATCAAGCATGGCTGCTTTCTTTGCCTGTTTGATGGCAAGCTTCATATAGTGGATGTCTTCTTTGGAAAATGTATCAGGAGATGAAACAACAGATGCAACTGAAGCATTTATATCGGTATTATTGTCATTCATATTTATCCTCATTTCTGCGCACGTTTTTTGCGCATAACGAGTTTGTGTCAAGTGCACGCAGACACAAATCTCGCGTGTGAAAAATTTATTTTTCACACTATTAGTCCTCATTTATTTCACCTATAATCAAATTGATATTTGAAAATTGATTGCACTGAAAGTTTTCTATCATTCCGAAATTTTTTAACTGTAAGTCTTCAATCTTATATGACATAATTGTATGCCTCCCATTTTTTACTAACCAAATTTTCTTTTAATGCATCACCAGTTTAACTGTTCACTTAAAATTATCCTATTTATCTATAATTGTAGCATTTTATATTAATGTAAACAATATTTTTCTTTTTTTATACAAAATGAGTTAATTCTAAACGGATTTTGTATTTTTTTAAAGGGAGGTTTTGGTATGTCGATGAATATTAGCGGATAAGGAAATATCAAAAGAGCCTATTGATGCTGTTTGAAGCCGGAGTGCCATGCTCATGTGCGGTAAAGTAACACACAAGAACTTGATAGACAGCAGCCTATATTCCGTAAAAAAGGTCTTGACACATATCCGAAACCGGATATATAATATATACGAAATCGGATATTAAAGGGGGACGTGATGAACTGATGAACGATAAAAAACCAAGAATATATGCCTATTTATCTGCGGAAATTACTTCATTGTATCATGAAGCGGCTGTAAAAATAGGCATTTCTGATACTGTCTTAAATATCCTGTATGTGCTTTGTGAAAAGGAAGGACAATGCCTTCAAAGCGACATATTCAGGCTAACAGGTATCAGTCGGCAAACAATCAATTCGGCAATCCGTAAATTAGAAAAAAGTGAGCTTGTCTATCTGGAACAGAGAGAGGGCCGAAATACAATGGTCTGTTTGACCGAAAAAGGGAAAGATTTTTCTACGGAAAAAATTCTCCCATTATTTCAAATCGAAGATAAAATATGGGGCGCATGGACAGTCAATGAACAAGAAAAATATATACAATTCTCACAAACATACCGAGACTTGTTAAAAAAGTATCTGCGTGAAGATTTATAGACAATCCTGCCCCACAAAAGGAGCAGTTATGAACAGAGAAAACAAACGAAAACAATATGAAAAAGGTTATTATAAAACACATAGTTGTAAAGACAGCTTTACTTGTAAAGTATGTGGTAGGCTTGTAGTATCTGCTGGAGCAGGAAGCGACCACAGGAACCATTGCCCGAATTGCCTAAGCAGCTTACATTTAGATATTGAGCCGGGAGACAGGGAAGCTAATTGTGGAGGGATTATGGAACCAGTAGGCGTGTGGGTTAGAAAGAATGGTGAGTGGGCAATTATTCATCGTTGCCGGATATGTGGACATTTAAGTTCCAATCGCGTAGCAGCAGACGACAACCCGATGAAACTGATGTCGATTGCAATGAAGCCTCTTTCCCAACCGCCTTTCCCACTGGAAAAAATTGAAGAAATGACGGCTCTTATGGGCGGTGAAGGACAAATGTATGCAAGATAGCAAATCCAGTCGAGTCAGTCAACGGCAAGTAAATGGGCTGCGCCCACCGTTGACAGCCCCGCCTGCCTTTGCTGTCCGGTAATCAAGGAGCGACAGCCTAACGTGCTGCCGCCCCTTACAATCATTCAGAGAGAGGGGGATTTCCATGAATGAGTTTGAAGTCTACAAAGAACATATCCAGTACACCCACAACGCCTACTGCAAGGTTGTGATACGCCATGCGTCCTATGACGCATACCGGCTTATCATGGCAAGGTGGAAAAAGGAAATCTCTTTCGACTATCTGACTGATGAAAAGTTTTATCCGTTCGGCACTACTGACATTTACTTTGCAGAGCCGGAACAGACCGAAGAATCTTTTTTTACTTCCTGCGGACAGACAGTGCTGTTGCATGACCCGGTTCTTGCCGCTGCACTCCTGCGACTGCCACCGTTCAAGCAGGAAATGATATATCTCTATTATTTTTGTGCGCTGACACAAAAGGAAATTGCGGAAAGTTTCGGGAGAAAGCGGAGCAACACCGGGCAGCATATCCGCAACGCCCTGCGGCAGCTATATGAGGAAATGGAGGTGTTAGGCTATGAGCGACCGACTTCTCCCCTTTGAAACGATAGTGAAGTCGCAGCAGGGCGACCCGGCAGCTGTAAACGCTGTCCTTGCCCGGTATGCCGGATATATCAAGCACTTCTCCAGAATCAACGGACACTATAACGTGGATATGGAGGACTACATCAAAACCAAGCTGATAGAGAGCCTTTTCAAGTTCCGGTTTGACCGTTGAACTATTTACAACTGAATAACCACCGCCCCACAGCGGAACATGAGCAGTAAGTCTGAAAAAGATTTGTTGCTTTTTTGTTGCCCGCTTTTAGAGAAAGCGGACTGTATCGTGTAAAAATACGGAAAATTTCTTTTTTCGTTTGACATTTTTTGAAATGCCCTGTATTAAAGCGTGTAAGCAGAAAATGAAAATGCTCATGTGCGATAAAGTAATACACAAGAATTTGATAGACAGCAGGCTCACTATTCCGTAAATTTTGTTTTCAATGCTTGCCTTTTCAACGCCGATATGCTATAATATTTCCATTCCAAAGTAAGGAGTTAAAAATATGCGGCAGGGTATTCTTAAATAAAACTATAATCAAATAGTGGGAACAAAAAATTGTAAACGCCCCTTTAAAGAGAGGCTTAGTTTTTTGTACCCTTTTTAAGAATACTTTTGCCTTATATATTTGACATAGAAAAGCGGCCGTTGTTTGTAGCGTGCCGTATGTATGTGTATGTCTGTTTACCATATCCCCAGCGGTAAAAGTATTTTGCTGTTGGGGATTTTTGTGCCCTTTGGGGCTGAATGGAGGACAAACACATGAAAATAATCAATATCGGTATTCTTGCTCATGTAGATGCAGGAAAAACAACTTTAACGGAAAGCCTGCTTTATACCAGTGGAGCCATTACAGAATTAGGAAGTGTAGATAAAGGAACAACGAGAACAGATACTATGGCTTTAGAACGTCAGCGTGGAATTACCATTCAAGCTGCTGTTACTTCTTTTGACTGGAAAAACTATAAAATCAATATTGTAGATACCCCAGGTCATATGGACTTTTTGGCAGAAGTATATCGCTCCCTCTCTGTTCTTGATGGGGCAATTTTAGTAATTTCTGCAAAGGACGGCGTACAGGCACAGACAAGGGTGCTGTTCCATGCACTCCGAAAAATGAAAATTCCAACGATTATTTTTGTAAATAAGATAGACCAGGGGGGCATTAACTTACAGAGTGTTTATCAAAATATCAGGGAAAAACTTTCTGATGAAATCATAGTCATGCAAGATGTTTTGTTCACTCCGGAAGTATCGCTAACGGATATTGCGGATATAGAAAAATGGGAGTCTGTTGTTGGTGAAAATGATGAACTCCTGGAAAAGTATATTGCGGGAGAACCTTTGGAAATACAGGATTTACAGAGGGAAAAATGCAGAAGAATACAAAACAGTTCCCTGTTTCCTGTTTATCATGGAAGCGCAAAGAACAATATCGGAACGGAAAAGCTGATTGAAGTTATCACAGAAACATTTACTTCTGGTGCGGATAACAATCAATCCGAGTTATGCGGGAGCGTTTTTAAAATTGAATACACAGACCAGAAGAAACGGCTTGTTTATTTGCGGTTATACAGCGGGACACTTCGTTTGCGAGATACGATTCTTCTAGCCCAAAAGCAAAAACTAAAAATCACAGAAATGAGGATTCCGTCAAACGGAGAGATTGTGCAGGCGGATATAGCTTGCTGCGGAGAAATCTCTATTCTATCCAATGATACTTTGAAACTGAACGATATTCTTGGAAATACAGAACTTCTGCCGCGCAAGGCATGGGAAGAAAATCCAACCCCATTGCTTCGAACAACGGTGGAACCGCAAAAACCGGAACAAAGGGAACTTCTGCTGAACGCCTTAACAGAAATTGCAGATACAGACCCGCTATTGCATTATTATGTGGACACAATAACGCATGAAATTATTCTTTCTTTTTTGGGAAAAGTCCAGTTAGAGGTTATTTGTTCTCTGTTAATAGAGAGATACCATGTGAACATAAATGTAAAAGAGCCAACGGTCATTTATCTGGAAAGACCGTCGAAAGCAGCAAATCATACGATTCATATTGAAGTGCCACCCAACCCGTTTTGGGCGTCGATAGGCTTATCTGTAACGCCACTTCCGATGGGCAGCGGCGTGCAGTATGAAAGCAAAGTTTCTATCGGCTATCTGAATCAAAGTTTTCAAAATGCCGTAGCAGAGGGGGTTCGTCATGGCTTAGAACAGGGGTTATATGGCTGGGAGGTAACGGACTGTAAAATCTGTTTTGAATACGGACTTTATTACAGTCCGGTCAGCACTCCGGCAGATTTTCGTTTTCTTGCTCCTGTTGTTTTGGAACAGGCTTTAAAAAAATGCGGAACGCAGCTATTAGAGCCTTATCTCTCCTTTACCCTCTATGCACCGCAGGAATATCTCTCACGTGCGTATAATGACGCGCCAAAATACTGCGCGGAGATTGAATCAACACAACTGAAAAATGATGAAGTCATCTTTAAAGGGAAAATCCCTGCGCGCTATATAGGGGAATATCGCAATGATTTGAATTTTTATACAAATGGAAGAAGTGTCTGCCTTACCGAATTAAAAGGATATCAAGAATCTTTAGGAGAGCCAGTCTTTCAAACCCGACGTCCTAACAGTAGATTGGATAAAGTGCGCCATATGTTCAACAAAACGATATAACGTTGACATGGAGGACTACATCAAAACCAAGCTGATAGAGAGCCTTTTCAAGTTTCGGTTTGACCGTTGAACTATTTACAACTGAATAACACCGTCCCACAGCGGAACATGAGCAGTAAGTCTGAAAAGATTTGCTGCTTTTTTGTTGCCTGCTTTCGGGAAAGTAGACTGTATTCTGAAAAAAATACGGGAAATTTCTGCTTTCGTTTGGCGTTTTTTGAAATGCCCTGTATTAAAGCGTGAGGGCAAGGAAAGAGAAATTTTCCGGTTGGAGGTTGCCAAACATATTTTTTTAGATTACCCCCACAAAACAGGCAAAACGCAGCTTTCCAAACGCCTTATTGTCGGGAAAACCTAAGCTGCCAGAAAAGTTTTTGCTGGAATTTCCGTCCATTCTGCCCTGCCCGGTTTTGTAGGTATTGGGGGAAGAAATTTGCCGCCAAAGTTGGCAAAATCCCCGTCTGCGGAACTAAAGGTATTGAAAGCAGCCACACACAGCGTAGTCCGGCAGTTTCTTAGAGCAAGTATCGACCAGTGTACCAAATTTCGCTTTCGCTCCATTTGTTCCCCCGGTCTTACTTGTTGGGGTTGCCACCCCAAGCCCGCCTTTTGCGGCTCCAGCCGCTGAAAAATCCACGAAAAAATTTTGAAAGGAGTTGACACCACCATGAAACCCAAGACCTACAACACGCCCAAGCGGAAATGTGTTGTGAAAACCCGGCTGACCGAGGACGAGCGAAAAACCTTTGAGGACAAATGCGCCGCCCTCTCCATGAGCCAGTCTGAATATATCCGGCAGGCTATTTTTTACAGCAAGATAACCCCGGTTATCCGAGTGACCGCCCACAGCGAGGAAATGCTGACTGCCGTTTCTTCCCTTGTGGCGCAGTACGGAAAAATCGGCAGCAACTTAAATCAGATTGCCCGTTATCTGAACGAATACGGCATACCCTACAATGCCCTGTCCGGCGAAGTGCGGGCAGCCGTTTCCGACCTTGCCGCCTTAAAGTTTGAAGTGCTGAAAGTGATTGGAGAAGCCTATGGCAACGATAAAGCATATCAGTTCTAAGAACGCCGACTACGGGGCAGCCGAAGCCTATCTGACCTTTGAGCATGACGAGTTCACCATGAAGCCCGTCCTTGATGAAGCGGGGCGGCTTATCCCCCGGCGGGACTTCCGGCTGGAAACCCTCAACTGCGGGGAGGAAGATTTTGCCCTCTCCTGCATACGGGCAAATATGCGGTACGGCAAGAACAACAAGCGGGAGGACATAAAGAGCCACCACTATATCATTTCCTTTGACCCAAGGGACGCAGCCGACAACGGGCTGACCGTAGACCGGGCGCAGGCGTTGGGGCTTGCCTACTGCAAGGAGCATTTTCCCGGACATCAGGCTATGGTCTGCACCCACCCGGACGGGCATAACCACAGCGGGAATATCCATGTGCATATCGTTATCAATTCCCTGCGGATTGCCGAGGTGGAACGAAAGCCCTACATGGACAGGGCAAGCGATACCAGAGCCGGGGACAAGCACCGCTGCACCTCTGCCGCCCTGCGGTACTTCCGAAGTGAAGTCATGGAGATGTGCCACCGGGAGGGCTTGCACCAGATTGATTTATTGAATGGCAGCAAGAACAAAGTGACCGAGCGTGAGTATTGGGCGAAGAAACGGGGACAGGCAAAGCTGGACGAGAAAAACGCCCCCATGATTGCGGACGGCGTAACGCCCCGGACAACCAAGTTTGAAACCGACAAGGAAAAGCTGCGCCAGACTATCCGGGCGGTACTGTCAAAAGCAAAATCCTTTGATGAATTTTCCGCTTTACTTCTTAGGGAGGGCGTGACCGTTAAGGAGAGCCGGGGCAGATACAGCTACCTCACGCCGGACAGGACGAAGCCCATCACCGCCCGGAAGCTGGGGACGGATTTTGACAAGCCCGCCGCCCTTGCCCTTTTTGCTGAAAACGCCGCCAGAGCCGCCCAAAAGGAACAAGGCAGACAGGAATACCCTGCCGCTGTTTTCAAGCGTCCAGAGGGGCAGAAACCGCCGAAAATGACACCGAACACCGACAGCCCACAGCGGCTTGTAGACATTCAAAAGAAGCTGTCCGAGGGCAAAGGAAAGGGCTATGAGAAATGGGCGGCCGTCTTTAACCTTAAACAAATGGCAAAGACCCTGACTTATCTGAATGAGCATGGATTTTCCAACCCCGAAGAAGTGGAAGCCGCCCTTGCCGCCGCCATTTCCGGGCAGCACGCCGCCGGGGAGAAGCTGAAAAAACTGGAAAGCAAGATTACCGCCAACAAGGAACTCATGCGGCAGACCGCCGTTTACCGAAAGACCAAGCCCGTCTATGAGGGGCTGAAAAAGGCGAAGAAGCCGGAGCAGTACCGGGAGCAGTACCGAGCCGACCTCACACTCTACGAAGCGGCGGTACGGCATTTCCGGGAACAGGGCCTTACGAAGCTGCCAGCCGTTTCCAGGCTGCAAGCGGACAACGAAGCCATGATTTCCGAGAAAAACAGCCTTTATACCGACTACCGGGCGCAGAAAGCCAAAGCCGCTGAACTGCAAAAAGTCAAATCCAACCTTGCCGCCATTCTCCGGCAGGAACAGACAAAGGAGAAACGGCAGGATTTAGACCGTTAAAAACCGCCCCGAAATGATACCGAGGAGCAACAAAACACGCCCCCGGCACTATCCCCGTCTGTAATACCATGCCGATTTTTCAAGGGGCATACAGCGGGGAAAATCCCCGAAAATGACACCGAAACGATACACAAAAAGCCGCCTATCCCGTAACGCCGATAGGAACGGCGGAAAGGAGCAGATTTGCCACGAATGAGCAAGAAGCGGAAAGAGGAATGGGCTTTTTTCCTTAATGACCGCAACCGTATCACTTACAACCCACTCTGCCGCAAGTGCTGCCGCACCTGCAAGCAGAGTTTCCGGGCAACCATCATAGACTGCCCACCCTTTCTATCCAAACGAGCCAAAGACAAGACCATGACAAGGAGGTGAACCCTATCGCTGACTATATCACCGCAGAAACGGAGCTGCCCGCCTACCTGCCTTATCCCCGTTTCCTGCTGAAAATGGATATATCCCACACCGCAAAGCTGCTGTATGCGCTGCTGTTAGACCGTTCCACCCTTTCCCAGAAGAACGGCTGGCAGGACAGCGAGGGGCGGACATACATTGTCTACCCCATAGCAGAGATAGCGGAAATGCTGGATAAAGGCT
>ERZ833515.588-NODE-588-length-30715-cov-9.517710_pt1 | contig 30715 bp, 25 predicted proteins | sample MGYA00519949_ERZ833515 | MGnify/ENA primary metagenome ERZ833515 (study PRJEB31850, sample SAMEA3708741) | human gut metagenome | biome: human gut; feature: human-associated habitat; material: faeces | place: China | collected 2014 ...
ACTTCGTCGATGCGGCAGAGACGTGGCGTGTTGAAGTGATGCATGGAAACCTCCCGTATACAGAAGTATACTCTGTATACGGGAGATTGTCAAGAAAAAAATAGGCCGGCTCAGATATTTACATTTGAGCTAGGCCTGGTTGATGCGTTCGCCCTGACCTGAAGGAAGGGGACTCCTGCGGCAATCCTGTTGAAGACGTCGGCCAAGGCGATGGAGTCGAAGTTCGGCGCCGCTCCGCAATATTCCTCGAAGAAATACTCAAAAAACTGACTCTCCATCGCCTTGTTGGGACATGCCAACTCGTTGCGTTTGTTTTTTGCAAACGTCAGATAGCCCATGAAAAAGAGAATGGAGAGGACGTCGCGGTCATCAAAGCGAAATGCTCCGTTCAAATTGATGGCCGACGCGAGCGCAGCACTCGGGAGTCCAACGGCGCGGTCCTCGAGCACCGCAGAGACGACCTTTCGGACGATGGCCGCGTCGCCTAGCGACAGGATGCTCCTGATTTTGTTGATGTCTGTGGCGACGGGCGGGTCGAAGAGCGTCGGCGGTTCCTCACCCGTCATCTGCAGCGCGGCGAGATAGTAGAGACACATCGAGGCGTTGTATACCGAAACGGTGCTCTGTGGACTGAAGCGGTATCCGTTGTAGTAGTCCTTCATGCGGGCAAGCGGTACATCTCCCGTCTGCGTGCCCTTCAGATCCTGCGTCTCGACGATCAGGCGCCTCACCTCCTCTTCAGTGAATCCGACGGCATCTGCGAACGCCGGGATTTGGCTGATGTTCCACTGGATGCCGAAACCCGAAGTGATGGAGTCGAGCGATACGGAAGTGACGCCCGTCATGAAGATGCGGGCGACTCTTTGTCCGGCCTGGCCTTTCAGTGCCGCATAAAACGTCTTCAAAAATCTCCGCTCGTCATTTCACGGAAAAGCGCCTTGTTGGCCGCCAGGATTTCATTAGCGAATTGATCATACTCGTCAATTATGATGTAGAGATTTTGATCAATTAAATCATCGACCAACAAAAAGAAGGCCTGCATGAGGTCTGCGGGCGTTTGATGTTTTCGCCGAAGAAATTCGTCCGCTCCCGCAACAGGATATTTTTTGAAGAAGGCGGACATGCCAAGAAGCAGCTTCCGGATGAAGCCGTCAACAACCAACGTCGAATCAATTCCGGAGAAGTCCAGTCGCAGCACGTGGAACTGTCCTTGCGAAGCGGTTCGATGCGCGTGAATGTACGTGCCTGCGAAAAGCCGGTCGAAGTCGGCCGCCGACGCCTTGTCGTAATACGCCTCAAGCATCGTCGTCAGGAATGTTTTCCCAAAGCGTCTGGGACGAAGAAGCAGAGGGAACCGGATCTCCAGCCGCTCGAGCGCTTCGATTACCTTGGTCTTGTCGACAAACGCAAGGCCGGCGTCCCGCACCGCCTGAAAAGAAGCCAATCCATAAGGAATGCGCTTGGGCAGAAACTCCGTGATTCTCCTCATTTTCAGCAAATCGGGGCCGTCCGGCCGCTTCCGTTTCCCGTTCTTTATTTTCACACACTACGACCATGATTCTCCTCCTCGTCGTCCGCTCCGACGCGCAGCAGCTCGTCGCCGCGGGTCGTGCAGCAGCGCGAGAGGTGTCCGCGGCGCATCTCCCAACCCCGAGCGAGCTTGGTGCTCGCAGGCGCGAGAACGTCTTTCCCCCAGCGGCGCACGAGCCCGTCCCACGTCTCCATCAACGCGCGGCGGCGCGGGTTCCCGGCGAGCTCCTCCTCGCTGAAGAGCGACCACTGTCGTCCGGATTCCGTCTCGAGCGCCCCTTCCGCGCCGGCTTCCGGGCGGATGTCGGCGAGGATCACGCCCGCCTTCTGGTAGGCGCATCCCTCGCGGAAGTGCCGCCGTACAAGGGCGGCGGCGATCGCGGCGAGTTCGAGCGTGTCGTTCGTGGGGCGCGGGAGCGTGAGCACCGGCTCGGCCGAATGCTGCGGGAGGTCGGGACGGAAGAAGTTCGTGTGGAAGAGAACGCCCGCCATGCCCGCCGCGCCCCGCTGCGCGCGCAACACGAGCGCCGCCTCGTTCATGTGCATGGAGACGGCGGAGATGAGGGCCTCGACGTCCTTCACGGGAGCCCCAAAGGAGCGGCTGCGGATGATCTGCGCGCGCGGCGCGGGCTTCTCTTCAAACGGAATGCAGGGCACGCCGTGAAGCTCCCGCCAGGTGCGCTCCAAAACGACGCCCCACCGGGCGCGGATGAAGGCGGGGTCCATGCGGTGGAAGTCGAGCACCGACCGGACGCCCAACTGCGCCAACGCTTCGAGCGTGCGTCCGCCGATGCCCCAGACCTCGGCCGCCGGCGTGATCGCCATCGCCTTCTCGCGGCGCGCATCACTAAGCTCGAGCCAGTTGAGGACGCCGCCGAAGACCGGCCAGTCCTTCGCGAGATGGTTGGCGAGCTTCGCGAGCGTCTTGGTGTTCGCCACGCCCACGCAGGTCGGAATCCGCTGCCAGGCGTAGATGCGCCGCTTGATCTCGCGCGCGGTTTCGGTCGGGTCGCCCGGGAGGCCCGTCAGGTCCGCAAAGTTCTCGTCGATCGAATAGCGCTCGATCCGGGGCGCCACGCCTTCGACGATCCGTGCGATCCGCGACGAGATCGAGCCGTAGAGCTCGTAGTTGGAGCTCCTCCACTCGAGCTCCCCCCGCTCGATCAAGCGCCGCAGCCCGAAGGCGGGCATCCCGCGCTTCACGCCGAGGGCCTTCGCCTCCGGAGTGAGCGCCGCGACGCATCCGTCGTTGTTTGTGAGGACGACGAGCGGCCGCCCGCGGAGTTCGGGCTGAAAGACCCGCTCGCAGGCGCAGTAGAACTTGTTGGCGTCAATGAGCGCCAGCACCTGCCCGGGATCGAGCCCGAGGCGGGCTGCGCCGGCCGCCCGGGGCCGCTTCGCGGCGGGTGCGGCCGCGCCGTCCTCTTGTGAATCGTCCTCCCGCCGCGCGGGCTTGAAGCGGTTGAGACCGCCGAGAATGCGGAGCGGCGTCTGCGGCATGACTGCGGAATGGGCGGAGGAGGGACGCCGCAAAGTCTGCGGAGAACGGCTCGGAGCTCCTCAAGAGCAGCCCCTCTGCGCGCACGTCCCGGACTTGCGGTACCAAAAGAATTTTCGACTCGTCCGAGTATAATCGGTCCGAAGCAGTTCGGGGTCCGGCATATTTCACCCGGACCGCCGAACCAAACAGAGTTTCGACCATGATCCGCAGCCATTCCCTCTCCTCCGACGGCTCCGTCGCCCGCGCCTATCGGCTTCTGCCCGACGCCGAAACGGGCCGCGTCGCCCTCGTGGACATGCGCGCCGCCTGCGGATTCCCCTCGCCCGCGGCCGACTACGAGGCCGAAGAGGTGACGCTCGACCAGCTGATGGTCCGCAATCCGCTCGCCACGATCCTCGTCGAGGCGGCGGGCGACTCCATGGTAGAGGCCGGGATCTTTGAAGGAGACCTCCTCGTCGTGGACCGCGAGGTCGAACCGAGAAGCGGGAGCATCGTGCTCGCCTGCTACGACGGCTCCTTCACGGTGAAGCGCCTGCGCCTTGATCCGAAGGGCCGCATCGAGCTCCATCCCGAGAATCCCCTCTCGGGCTGCGGCGTGCTCCGCCCGCGGCCGGGCGAGCAGTTTGAAATCGAAGGGGTCGTCACGGGGCTTGCGCGGCGCTTGTGAAGCGCCGCCGCCTCATCCGCGTTGGCGACCGCGGCGAGGCCTTCGTCGGCGAAGAATTCCGCCCTCCTTCGCAAACGGCTGTATTCAAGGGCTTGCGGAACGCGTGCGGCGCTTTTGGACGCGGTGCGGGCGGGCCGCCCTCCTTGAGGAAACAACTCCCGACAACTCCTCACGGGCGGCCTTCGGCGCGGCGGCTAGAATTTTCCTCATTCGCGGGCCGCTTGAGACCGCGGGCTCCCGCCCGCCGCTCCCGACCGGCCCCGGACCACCGCATTCGAAAGGGATTCGCCATGAAGAAGTTCCTGATTGCGCCGGCGCTCATCCTCGCCGCCGCTTCGCTCACCGCCTCGCTCCCGGCTTCGGCCGCCTCGCTCACCGAGGAGTCCTGCGCGCTCCCGCACATCAAGTCCGTTGCCGACACCGAAGGCCTCGACCGCGCCCGCGCGCTCTCCTCGGCCTGCATCAAGCGCGGCTGGCTCTCGACGAAGGAGGCCGCCGCCCGCGGCTGGGCCGACGTGAAGGAAGGTACGGGCGAGGGCTACGACGCCTCGAAGAGCGCCGTGCGCAAGGGCTGGGACAAGACCAAGGAGCTCAGCCGCGAGGGCTGGGACAAAACCAAGGAAGTGAGCCGCGAAGGGTGGAACAAGACGAAGGACCTCAGCCGTGAAGGCTGGGACAAGACCAAGGAAGGCGCTTCGGACACCTGGAAGGCCACGAAGGAAGGCGCCTCCGACATCAAGAACGCCATCAAGGAGAAGCTCTTCAACTAATCCATCCGCTTCCTTCCGACCAACGCCGCCCGGCCGCAGGCCCCTTGCGGAGCCTGTGCGTGGTTCTTGCGGACCCTTGAGAGAAGCGGCGCCGTCACCATGCATCAACCACAGGAGATAACCATGACCCATTTCACTGAACAACAGTACGTCGACGAGATGATCGCCACGCGCCGCAAGCTCCACCAGACGCCTGAAGAAGGTTGGACCGAATTCGAGACGAGCTGGCTCATCACGGAGCGCCTGCGCAGCCTCGGGCTCCGCGTCCTTCTCGGCCGCCAGGTGATCAACCCCGCCGCCGTCATGGGCCGCGACCCGAAGCTCGTCGAAGCCGCAATCGAGCGCGCGAAGGCCGACGGCGTGCCGCAGTCCTTCATCGACGAAACGGAGGGCTACACAGGCGTCGTCGCCGTGCTCGACACGGGGCGCCCCGGCCCGGTGACGGCCTTCCGCTGCGACATGGACTGCGTGCTCGTGACGGAATCGACCGATCCTTCGCACGTCCCCACCGCCTGCGGCTTCGCCTCGAAGCGCCCGGGCTTCATGCACGCCTGCGGCCACGACTCGCACAGCGCCGTGATGCTCGAGGTCGCGCGCTGGCTCGTGGACCACAAGGACGAGTTCAAGGGCACCTTCAAGCTCCTCTTCCAGCCCGCCGAAGAAGGCGTGCGCGGCGCGGGCTCGATGGCCGCCTCCGGGATCGTTGACGACGCGAAGTACCTGATCGGCGCGCACGTCGGCACCTTCGCGCACTTGGGCGAGATCGGCATCTCCGAGGGCGGATTCCTCGCTTCGACGAAGCTCGACGTCCACTTCCACGGCCGACCCTCGCACGCGGGCTCGGATCCTGAGAAGGGCCGCAGCGCGCTGATGGCCGCCTGCGCCGCCGCGATGATGATGCAGGGCATTCCGCGCTCGGGCGAAGGCGTGACCCGCATTGCGGTCGGCAGGCTCAACGCCGGCGAAGGCCGCAACGTGACGCCGGTCCACGCCGACATGCAGCTTGAGGTCCGCGGCGAAACGACCGAAGTCAACCAGTACATGGTGAAGAACGTCGAGAACATCGTCGACGGCGTCAAGCGCGCCTACGAGGTCGAGGCCGAGGTCGTGAAGGCGGGCGAGGCCGCGACCCTTCGCTTCTGCCCCGACGTCATCAACATCGTCGAAGAAGAGGCGAAGCAGGTTCCAGGCGTTCAGAAGGTCTTCCGCGTCAACAAGCCTTCTGGGTCCGAGGACTTCACGCTCCTTCTCGACCGCGTCGTGAAGCACGGCGGCGAAGGCGCCTTCTTCCTCTTCGGCTGCAACCACCACGGCCACCACCGCGCCGACTTCGAGATCCAGGACACCGAGAGCATGCCCCTTGGGTTCGGACTCTTCCGCCGCCTCGCCAAGCGCCTGAACGGCGTCTAAAAGCCTTGACCTCCCTGCGGCCTTCCGCCGCAGACGAGTCTTTGAAGGGCCGCGTCCTCCGCACGAGCGGGCGCGGCCCTTCTGCGCACCCCGTCTGATATCATGTCCCTTTCGCCGTCCCGAACCCCGAAATTAACTTCGCCGGGCGGACGGTGCTCAGACCGGCGGACGAGAGAGAAGGAATACAAGGATGGCGACGAGGCGGCAGTACGGAACGACCTGGTGGGGCGCGGCGTGGCTCAACGCAATCGAGCGCGTGGACGAGGCAAACCGCCTGCCGCGCGGCAAGACCTATGCGAACACCGGCCGCGTCGAGTCGCTCGAGCTCACCGCAAAGCCCGAAATCGTCGCGTTGGTCGCGGGCTCGGCCTATTCGCCCTATGAGATCACGATCGGCATGAAGCCCGTCTCGGCGCGCGACGCCGGGCGCCTCGCGGACGCCGTCGCCGCCGACCCCGACCTGGTGGCGGAGCTCCTCGACGGGTCGCTCCCGAGCGGCATCGCCGACATCTGCGAAGACCTCGGGATCGAGCTCTTCCCGAAGACGTGGCGCTCGATGCGCATCCACTGCACATGCCCGGACTCGGCGCGGATCTGCAAGCACGTCGCGGCGGTCTTCTACATCATGGCCGACCGCATCGACATGGATCCCTTCTTCATCTTCCGCTTTCGCGGCATCGACCTGAAGCGGGAGCTCAAGGAGCGCGGGATCGACCTCAACGCCGCCGTCACCGTGAAGCCTCTCGCGCCCGCGGCGCTCCTCGCCCGCGCGGCCGCCGACCTCAAGGTCCCCCAGCCGGACGCCCAACCCGCCGCCGACTCTGCGCAGACCATCGAAGCCGCGGCGCTCGCGGTCCTGAGAACCCTCCCCTACGCGACGCTCCCCGACCTGTCCGAAGTCCTCACGTCGCTCTACCCGCAGAAAATCCCGCTCACCTCGAACCCCGACTGCGCCGCGTACGTGAAGAAAATCCTCGCCCGCGCGGCGAAGTTCACGAGCCGCACGGTGCGCGGCGCAGCGGCCGACCGCGTGAAGCGCGAGGAAGCGGACGAAAATCCGGCTTCCGCCGCTGCGGCCGCGCAGTGGTTCACGACGGCGACGCTCGGCGCCGATGCGCCCGAGGCGCTGCGCACGGCGGCGGGCGAACTTCTCCTCACGCTCGGCGCGACGAAGGGCGGCGACCCGGTCTTCGCCCTGACGGCGGGCGCGAAGATGCCGAAGAAGCCCGCGTCGCCCGAACTCGAGACGGTACCGGTGAGTCTCGCCGCCCTCACTCGGCGCGAGGCCGAGGTGCTCCGCCCCGAAATGGAGTGCTGGCGCGAGGCGGCCTGGGCCGCGGCGGCTCTGATCGAACGCGGTGCCGTCGTGCCGGCGGTGGTCGAGCCGTCCGGCGTGAAGAACCCCTGCCCGCGCATCTGGTGGCTCCCGGCGCTGCGCGACCCCGCTGTGAAGACGCTCCTCACGGGACTCGCCCGCGGCATCGCTCCGTGGGCGCAGCAGCTGACCGACAAGTCGGCCCTTGCCCTCACGGAGAGCGACCCCGCCCGCACGGCGCTCCTCGCCGTCTCAACGCTCACCACCGGCCTCATTCGCGCCGCAATTCTCGACTGGTCGTCCCGCCCCGATCCGGCGGACGTCTTTGAAGCGGGGGCGTGCGCGTACGACGTCTCGCAGTTGGACGGCCGCATCGACCCGCGCGCGGGCGAATCCCTGGCGCGCGCCCTGAAGCCCTTTGCGTTGGGCGACGCCTACCCCTGGCGGCCGGTCCTCACGGTGCGCACCTCACCCAAGGACGAGGTGCGGCTCAACTTCGGCATTCTCGGCCGGGACGCGGACGTCGAGAAGGCGGCCGCGGCGGAGCTCGCCGCCCCGGAGGACGAGGATTCGATCCCGATGCCGCCCGCCCCGGCGCTCGGCGTCGCAGACCCCTCGGCCGTCCCCACGGACCGCCCGGTGCTCCTGAAGCGCCTCCTGAAGGAGAAGCGCTTCGCACCGCACCGCTTCGCCGCGCTCTCGGTCCTCAAAACGCTCTCCCAGGGCGCGCCGGTGCTCGAAGGCATCCGCACGAGCCGCGGCAAGCCCGCCGTGCTCCCGATGCCGGAATTGAAGGACTTCCTCTTTGAAACCGCTCCGCACCTCGCGATGCTGGGCGTCACCCTGATGCTCCCGCAGTCGCTGCGCCGCATCCTCAAGCCCCGGCTGCAGGCCAGCGCGGGGAGCGGCGCGGGCTTTGCCAAGAGTCTCCTCACGAAGAACGCCATTGCGGACTTCGACTGGGAGGCGGCGGTCGGCGGCCGCGCGCTCTCCTGGAACGAACTCCTCGACCTCGCGAAGCACCCCGGCGAGGTGGTGCGCTTCGGCGACGACTTCGTCTACGTCGATCCCGCCGAGATCGCGCGCATTCAAAGGACCCTGGAGAACCCGCCCGCGATGACGCCGCTCGAAAAGATTCGCGCCGTGCTGATGGGCGAGGCGGACGGCACCCCGGTCGCCGTCTCCGACGAACTCAAGGCCGGACTCGAGCGCATCACCGAGGTGAAGGACGTTGCGCCCCCGGCCGGGCTCAACGCGGTGTTGCGCCCCTATCAGGAGCGCGGGTTCTCGTGGCTCATGAAGAACATCTCGCTCGGGCTCGGGGCTCTCATCGCCGACGACATGGGGCTGGGCAAGACGCTCCAGGTGATCGCCGCCGTGCTCGAACTCAAGAACCGGGGCGAACTCGCCGCGAAGAAGGTCCTCGTGGTGCTCCCCACCACCCTCATCGCCAACTGGACGCGCGAGCTCGCGAAGTTCGCGCCCGCCCTCACCGTGGGCGTGCACCACGGCGCGGACCGGCGGCTTCCTACCCCGAAGGAACTCCCCGACGTGACGCTCACGAGCTACGGGACCCTGAAGCGCGACTACGAGGCGCTCTCGGCCCTTGCTTGGCGGCTTCTCGTGATCGACGAGGCGCAGGCCGTGAAGAACCCCAATACGCTGCAGACCGCGTCGGTGAAGGGGCTCGGCGCTGATCAGGTGATCGCGATGACGGGCACTCCCGTGGAGAACCGCCTGATGGAGTACTGGTCGATCCTCTCGATCGTGCAGCCGCGGCTCCTCGGCACCCAGAAGAACTTCGCCGACACCTTCGCGCGGCCCATTGAGGCCGACCACGACGAACGCGCGGCCGAAGCGTTCCGCCGGCTCACCGCCCCCTTCATGCTCCGGCGCGTCAAGACCGACCGCTCGATCATCTCCGACCTCCCGGAGAAGAACACCATCGACCGCTTCACGCCGATGCGGCTCGAGCAGACGTCGCTCTACGCGCATACGCTCACCGACCTCCTCGAGAAGTTGGAGGGCGTCGAGAAGTCGCCCGAGGCGGGCTCGGCGGAGGCGCGCGCCGCCCGCCGCGGGCTCGTGCTCAAGATGATCACGAGCTTGAAGCAGATCTGCAACTCCCCCTCGCAGTTCGAGAAGGCGGAGACGGCGCTCCCCGACTCCGGCAAGGGCGACGCCTTCCTCGAAATCATCGACCAGTGCCTCACGGACGGCCGCAAGGTCCTGGTCTTCACGCAGTACCGCGAGATGGGCGAGCGGCTCGCCGCCTGGCTTCTGAACGCCAAGGGCGTGGCGGCGGAGTTCCTCCACGGCGGCGTGCCGGTGAAGAAGCGCGCCGAGATGGTGGACCGCTTCCAGACCGAGCGCGACGCGCGCGTGCTGATCCTCTCCCTGAAGGCGGGCGGCACGGGCCTCAACCTGACTGCGGCTTCAGCCGTGATCCACTACGACCTCTGGTGGAACCCGGCCGTCGAAGCGCAGGCGACCGACCGCGCATTCCGCATCGGGCAGCGCCGCGACGTTCTCGTCTACCGCCTCGTCACCGCCGGGACGTTTGAGGAGAAGATCAACGAAATGCTCGGACAGAAGCGCGCGCTCGCCGACCTCACGGTGGCCTCGGGCGAATCGTGGATCGGCGACCTCCCGTCGGCGGAGCTGAGAAAGATCTTCGCGCTCGACGCCTGAGGGCCCTTCTTCACCCTCCACCAGCAAAAAACCTCTGCAGCTTCGGGAACCGCAGAGGTTTTCCTTTTTCTCCGTCGTCCGGGACGGCGCGTCCCGGACGGGAGCGGTCAGTCATCTTCGTCTGGATCGTCGTGCGAGGGCAGCACCTCGGAGACGAGGCGGATCTGCAGCCGGTCGGCGCCGGCCTGCGCAACGGCGTCCGAGAAGACCCCTTCAAACGCGCGGCGGTCGGCGAGCGAAAGGGCGGCGTCTTCCCAACCGACGAGGTCGATGGTTTCCGGCCCCTCGAGGTCGGTCAGGGCGTCGCAGAGCGCGTCGAGGTTGCGCCCGAACCAGTCGGGGAGCTTCAGCGCTGCAGCAAAGGCCTCGAAGAGCTGAGGCTTCGTGAGTCCCGTGCATTCGACTTCAACGGGAGGCGTGCTGAGGAGTCGCGTCATGATGGATTTCCTTCTTCTAAATGCTTGCGTGTCCGCTTCTTCCCGGCCGGGCTATTCCTTGATCCGCCGGAAGGTTTTGTAGTGATCGGCCGTGTACCAGTATTCGCCCGAGGTGCCGGGGTCGCCCGTCTCGCCCTTGCCCGCAACGATGCGCTTCGGGCCGCGGTTTCTCAGGCCCGGCGTGGGCACCGTGTATTCGGTGTAGTAGCCGCGCTTCTGTTTGGGGAGCTGCCGCTCGTAGTTTCCAAAGACCGAGCCGTCCTTGGCGTACGGGAAGGGACCGCCTTGGTGAATGAGGGCGAGGGTTTCACGCGCTTCGGGCGGGAGATCCCGGACGGCGACGACGTCGCCCCCGAGAAAACCGGGAAGCTGAAGGGCCGCGGCCGGAGAGGCCCCGAGGAGCCCCGCGGAGGCGAGTGCGAGAAGACCCGCGGCGGCAGCGGCGACGACGCGGTTGGTGAGGCGTCCCGTGAGGGAGCACAGGCCGCCGGCGAGGCGGTTGAGGAGTGTGGTCATCGATTTGATGGATGGAATGCGTTTCAGACCCGGCCCGTTCGGCCGGAGGAAGGAAGAGATCCTACGCGGACTCCATGACGTTTCGATGGCGTGAGCGGTGATTGAGTGCGGTGGAAGTGCCACAAAATATGTCGGAGGCGCTCGAGATGCGCCCAGAGACGGTTCCGGCAGGCCGCCGCGATCTCGTGCCGTCGGAGAACCACAAAGAAAACGCTCCCGAGGGAGAAGACCCGCAGGAGCGTTTCGCGGCTATGGGCTGCCCTTCGCCGCGCACCGCGCTACTTTAGCCAACGGCCAAAGAGCGCGAACAGATGCTCGAAAAGGTCGAACAAGCCATTCAGGACTGCGACAATGCGCAGCATGGCTCCCAATATTTCGGCGAATTTTGCTAGAATTCGCTTCGAGCGAGACGAAGACTTGTGAGGTGACATCGTCGGACTCCTTAGTATGCCTAGGCCCGGTTGCAGCTAACAGCCGGGCCTTTGGCGTTCATGCCGGTCGATTGGGGCGACCGTCCCCTGCACCACAACGGTGCTCATTCCGTAGTTCCTCAAAATTCGTACGCATTTGAAGGAACGGTTGGAATAAGGGGACGTGCAGCACGAGTGTTGCACGTCATGTACTTGGGAATCGACTCCCTAACAGCCATCTTATCTAATAATTATATTAAAGGCGATCGCTTTTTGCTAGGGGTTGCACATTTTGTTGCATTTCTTAGTGTCATTTATTTGTCGGTTCCACGTTTAGTTGGTGTCTTAGCGACTGATTGGTTCCAAAATCCATTGATCCGTCGTCTCAAAAGCTTTCCGCTTCATAAAAAACGAAGCTCCGGCAGGGCCCATGAGTACCCGTCGGAGCTTCCTTCTCCAGCCTTCAGCGCGCTTTTCACGCGATACCGAAGACGATCTCAGCGATCTGAACCGCGTTCGTCGCGGCGCCCTTGCGGACCTGGTCGCCGCAGCAGAAGAGCGTGAGCGAGCGGTTGTAGGACTCCTTCGGCGCGGAGAGGTCGCGGCGGATGCGGCCGACGTAGACGAGATCCTGGTCGCTCGTGTCGAGCGGCATCGGGTACTTCTTCTCGGCCGGATCGTCGTAGAGCTTCACGCCGGGAGCGTCCTTGAGAAGCTCGCGGGCCTCTTCGGGCGAGATCTCCTTCTCGAACTCCATCGTGAGGGCTTCGGAGTGCGAGCGGATGATCGGCACGCGCACGCAGGTGCAGGAGACGAGGAAGTCGGGCTCATGGAGCATCTTGCGCCCTTCGTTCTGCATCTTCATCTCCTCGGAGGTGTAGCCGAGGTCGTTGAAGCCGCCGATCTGCGGGATGAGGTTGTAGGCGATCGGGTACGGGAAGACGCCGAGCGGCGGCTGCTCGCCCTCGGGCGCGTGGATTTCGGCGAGCAGATCGTCGATGCCCTGGCGGCCGGCGCCCGAAACCGCCTGGTAGGTCGAGGCGATCATGCGGCGCAGACGGGCCTTGCGGTGCAGGGCCGCCACCGCCGTGAGGGCGATGATGGTCGCGCAGTTCGGATTGGCGATCAAGCCCTTGTGCCACTTGACGTCCTCGGGGTTCACCTCGGGGATGACGAGGGGCACTTCCGGATCGAGGCGGAAGGCGCTCGAGTTGTCCACGACGACGATGCCCATCTTGGCCGCGTCGGGGAGGAACTTCTTCGCGACGTCGTTGTCCGCGGCGCCGAGGAGGAGATCGAGCCCCTTGAAGGCCTCGAGGGAGGCTTCCTGAACCTTGAGCTTCTCGCCCTTGAATTCGATCTCGGTGCCGGCGCTGCGGGCCGAGCCGAAGAGGCGGAGCTCCGAGAGGGGGAAGTTGCGCTCCGCAAGCACGATGCGCATCTGTTCGCCGACGGCGCCCGTGGCGCCCAATATGCCGACCTTCAACTGCTTCATAATGATTTGCCTCTTTCGAACGGGAAGATGGATTGGAAGGTCAGCGGGCGAAGCTCTGGTAGAGCGCGCACACGGCCTTGTCGAAGTCCTGGTTGGCGACGCCGACGATGATGTCGATTTCGCTCGAGCCCTGGGAGATCATACGGATGTTCACGCCGGCGTTGCCGAGCGCGGTGAAGAGCTTGCCCGACGAGCCCGGGCGCGCGTTCATGTTGCGCCCGACGATCGCGATCAGGGCCATCGGCTCGGTGACGCGGATTGAGTCCGGCTTGATCTTCTCCTTGATGTCGGCGAGGATCTCGTAGAGGTTGTGCTCGACGTCCTTCTTCGAGAGGACGATGTTGAAGCTGTCGATGCCCGAGGGCAGATGCTCGATCGAGACGCCGTACTTCTCGAGCACGTCGAGCGCGCCCGAGACGATGCCGACCATGTTCGACATGTTGCGCTTGCAGATTTCGATCGAGAGGAAGCTCTTCTTGCCGGCGATGCCGGTGACGAGCGGACCGTTCTCCTCGTCCTCGATCTTGTCGAGCACGAGCGTGCCCGGATCCTGCGGACGGTTCGTGTTGAGGACGTGGATCGGAATGTTGTACTGGCGGATCGGGAAGATCGCGTCCTCATGGAGGACCGAGGCGCCCATGTAGGAGAGCTCGCGCAGCTCCGCGTACGTGATGCGCTCGATGTTGCGCGGGTCCTTCACGATGCGCGGATCGGCCATCAGGAAGCCCGAAACGTCCGTCCAGTTCTCGTAGAGGTCCGCGTGCAGGCAGCGCGCGAGGATCGAGCCGGAGATGTCCGAGCCGCCGCGGGTCATCACCTTGACCGCGCCGTCGGGGGTGCGGCCGTAGAAGCCCGGCATCACGAAGCGGTCGTTCGACTGCAGGACCTTCTTGAGGTTTTCGGTAGTCTTGTCGAAGTTGAACGTGCCGTCGAACTCCATCGCCACGACGTCGGCGGCGTCCACGAAGGGGAAGCCGAGGAAGTCGGCCATGAGGCGCGAGGTGAAGTATTCGCCGCGCGAGACGAGCTCGTCGACGGAGAGCTCGGGAACGCGCTCGCAGAAGAGGTCGAGCTCCTCTTCGATCGCGGTGTTGAGACCGAGCTCGTTCTTGATCTCAAGGAAGCGTCCGCGGATGATCTCGAAGATCGGACGATAGTCCACGTGATAGTCCACGTGCGCGCGGCAGAGGTAGAGCAGGTCCGTGATCTTGTTGTCCTTCGGATTCTTGCGGCCGGCGGCCGAAATCACCACGAAGCGGCGGGAGGGATCGGCCTCTATGATGGCCTTCACCTTGCGGAACTGTTCGGCGCTCGCGCAGCTGCTGCCGCCGAATTTCGTAATCTTGAGCATGGGAATCTCTTGTGAATTTAAGGGGTGGAATTCAGTCTTCGGGCTGGAACGCCATGAACGCGCCCTTCTCCCGGGCAATGGCGGCCAATTCTTCGAGGGTCCGGTCGGGCAGGATCCCGTCGGGGAAGAACCCCGTGCCGCGCAGCAACCCCGCGTCGTAGGCGAGCGGTGCGGACTCGAGAACCGGCTCGACCCGGCGTGTTCGGATGCTTGTGAGGTCCTGGAGAACGGCGTCGGCGGTGGGCCTGCCTCCCGCGCCCTGGCCGTAGAACTTGAGCGTGCCCACGACGTCGCCCGTCAGGGTCGCGCAGTTGAAGTTCTCCTGCACGTTCGCCTCAAGGGCGGTGCGCGGCAACACGACGGGGACGACGCCGAGGGCGAAGCGGCCGTGGCTGCGGCGAAAGAGCATCATGTGGCGGACGGTTTTGCCCGCGCGGTGAAGGTCGTCGAGGACGGCCTTCGAAAGCTTTTCAATCCCGAGCACGGGGAAGTGGGCGCAGACGGGAGCGCCGGCCGCGACCGAAGCCGAAATCAGCGCCTTGTTCGCGACGTCGAAGCCTCCGATGTCGGCGGTCGGGTCTGCTTCGGCGTAGCCCTTGGCCTGCGCCTCCTTGAGCGCATCGTCAAACTCCATCCCGAAGCGCTCCATGCGGTCGATGATGTAGTTGCCCGTGCCGTTCAAAATCCCCTGCATCGCGTCGATGCGGTCGATGCGCGAGGCCTTCTTGATGTTTTCAATCCAGGGAATGCCGCCGCCGCAGGAGGCTTCGAAAAGGAGCGGAAGGTTGAGGGCGCGCGCCGTTCCTGCGAGCTCCTCGTAGTGGGCGGCCAAGGCCGCCTTGTTGGCGGTGACGACGCCCTTTCCGGCGCGCAGGGCCGCGAGCATGTAGGCGTGCGAAGGCTCGATCCCGGAGAGGACGTCCACGACGACGTCCACCTGCGGGTCGTTCACGATGTCTTCGAAGCGCTCGGTCATGAGCGGACCGCCCGCCTTGCCCGGACGGCGCAGGATGTGGAGGAGCTCGATGCCGCAGTTGCGTTCGGCGAGCAGTTCAGCGACGCTGCGCCCGACCGTACCGAAGCCCAACAGACCGATTTTCAGCATGCGTCATCTCCCTCGTCGCGGTGCGCCTCGCGGGGGACGCCTTCGCGTCCGGCCCGCCGCCGGCGGTGTTCCAGTGAAGTCCCCTCCGCATCTTCGAGGGGTGGCTCTTCACCTATCCTACCCGACATGCAAAGGGGGAATTCCCCTATTGTCTTTGGGACAAAGTCGTAGTTGAACTGAGTCAACGAGAATTGAGGAAAAGTAATGGCGCCGCGGCGGCCGCGGCTTTCGGCCAAAGCGCCGGGCCCGCCCGCATAATCGGACGAGGTCCGGGGGAGCGCCGGCCGGACGCCCGAGCGCCCGATGGTCGTTCTGCCGGACGTATAGTAGGAGTACCTTGAAGCCAACCCGCCGCGCCCCGGAGCCGCATCGCAGCCCCCATACAGAGCGCGGCACAACGAAGGACCTCGTCCACTTCATGCTTTACCACAGCACCCGCAATCCCCAGGAAGTCCTCACGAGCCGCGAAGCGGTCCTCAAGGGGCTCGCCCAAGACGGCGGCCTCTTCGTCACCGACCTGCTCGGCGAGCGCCGCATCGACCCGACCTCGCTCACCGGTCCCTACGCCGACACCGCCAAGCGCGTCTTCTCGGCGCTCCTCGACGACTACACGCCCGAGGAGATCGATCAATCCATCGCCGCGGCCTACGGCTCCACCTTCAAGTGCCCGCTCCCGGGCGACGTGACCCCGGTGACGAAGTTGGGGCGCATGCACCTCCTCGAGCTCTACCACGGCCCCACGGCCGCCTTCAAGGACGTCGCGCTCTGCATGCTCCCGCAGCTCATGAGCCGCGCGCTCGTCGGAACCGGCCGGCGCCTGATGATCGTCACGGCCACTTCGGGCGACACGGGCAAGGCCGCGCTCGCGGGCTTTGAGGACGTCCCGGGCATCGGCATCACGGTCTTCTACCCCGAGGGCGGCGTTTCCGCCGTGCAGCACCTGCAGATGGCGACCCAGGAGGGGTCGAACGTCGCGGTCTGCGCCGTCAAGGGGAACTTCGACGACGCGCAGACGGCGGTGAAGAACCTCTTCTCCTCGCCCATTACGAAGGAGCTCGCTCAAATCGGCGTCTCGCTCTCGAGCGCCAACTCGATCAACATCGGCCGCCTCGTGCCGCAGATCGTCTACTACTTCGACGCCTACCGGCAGCTGCTCGCGCGCGGCGTCGTGCATGCGGGCGACCCGGTGGACTTCACGGTGCCGACGGGCAACTTCGGCGACGTTTTGGCCGGCTGGTGCGCCAAGCGCATGGGCCTCCCGATGCGGCGCCTCGTCGTCGCCTCGAACGCCAACAACGTCCTCACGGACTTCCTCCTCACGGGCGTCTACGACCGCCGCCGGCCGCTCCACAAGACGATTTCGCCCTCGATGGACATCCTCGTCTCGAGCAACCTGGAGCGCGCGCTCTACTGGATCGACGACATGAGCGCGGAGCGTACCCGCGAGCGCATGGAGTCCCTGAAGACCAAGGGCTTCTATCAGGTCGACGCCGAGCTTCTCGCGAAGCTCCAGGCGACCTTCGGCTGCGGCTTCGCCGACGACGCGGCCACCATGGACTCGATCCGCGCGGCCTGGGAGGAGGACGGTCGCCTCATTGACCCGCACACCGCCGTCGCCCGCCGCGTGGCGCTCGAGAACGCCTCGCCCGAGGTGCCGATGGTGGTGCTCTCGACGGCTTCGCCCTACAAGTTTTGCCGCGACGTCTACACGGCGCTCTACGGCGACCTCAAGACCAAGGCCGCTGCGCCCGAAGCCGCCGCCTTCGAGTACATGGACGCCCTCGCCGACGCGACCGGGGTCGAGCCGCCCGCCTCGCTCTCCAACCTACGCACGAAGCCCGTGCTCTGGAAGGACGTCGAGGCGATCGCCGACCTGCCCCAATACGTCCTCAGGCAGGCCCGCACGAAGCTCGCCTGAGCTTCACCAAAGGGCATCTCCCTGCGGCCTGCGCCGTGAGCAGCGCGTCCCGCAGGGGCACTCCGCGGGATGAGCGCGCCCGAAGGAGAATGCGCGCCATCCCGCAGCGCAGCCGTTTCTTTTTAGAGAGAGATCCAACACATGTTCGTCACCGTCAGCGCCCCCGCGTCCACTTCGAATCTCGGCCCGGGCTTCGACTGCCTCGGCCTTGCGCTTTCGCTGCGCTCGGTCTTCACGTTCGAGCCTTCGGACGAATTGATCGTCGAAGGGTGCCCCGAGGCCTACCGCAACGCCGACAACCTCGTGCTCCAGGGCTTCCGCACGCTCTGCCGCCAGGCCGGAGCCGAGGCCCCGACCGTGCGCCTCACCATCAACGCGGGCGTGCCCGTCGCGCGCGGGCTCGGGAGTTCCTCGACCTGCATCGCCGCGGGCGCGGCCGCCGCGAACGCCTTCCTCGGGAACCCCTTCACAAAGGACGACCTCTTCGAGATCTGCGCGCGCTTTGAGGGCCACCCCGACAACGCCGCGCCCTGCGTGCTCGGAGGTCTCACCGCCTCCTTCGCCGCGGACGAGCGGTTCCATGCGCTCGCGCTCCCGATTTCGCCCGACTGGCGCTTTGCGGCCGTGATCCCCGACTACGAGGTGAAGACGGCCGACGCCAGAAAGGCGATGCCGAAGGAAATCTCCGTGAAGGACAGCGTCTTCACGACCTCGCACGCGATCGCGATGATCAACGCACTCGCCTCGGGCGACGAGGATCTTCTCGCCGAAGCCTGCCGGGACCGGCTCCACGAGCCCTGCCGCAGGAAGCTCATTGCGGACTACGAGACGCTGCGCGCGCTCGCCTTCGAGTCGGGCGCCTCCGCCTTCTTCATCAGCGGCTCCGGGTCCACCCTGATCGCGATGACGAAGAGCGACGAAACCGCGCTGCGCTTCACCACCGCCGCCCGCGACCGGTTCCCGAGCTTTGACGCGCACGTTCTAGAGACGTGCCGCGAAGGCGTGGAGGTGAAGGTCGAGGAGTAGCTTCACCGGCTTATGGCCGTCGAGCCTCTCCATGGAGGCTCGCCGCCGCAGCAGATCTTCGGAACGATGGGCGCCGCCGAATCTTCGGCCGGCGCCCATTCTTTTGCCCGCCGGACGCCCTCGTCCGAAAACGCAGACATAAGCAACGGAAGACTTCTCTACCATATTACAGAAATCATAATGCGCTTCTTACCCCCCCCCCGACTCTTGCGTAGTTCAGCGAAAAGGGAGCTGTTCACGGCGTTGCGGGATGCAACGGCTTTTCTCATCTATTTCGTCGCCTGTTCAGTTTTGGCCAAACAGATCCTGCGCTGCCTCGGCGACGACGTGCACACAAGGGAGACGCTTCTCGGCGGCATCTTCCTCGCCTTTCTGATTCCAACTCGAAAACTATTCCTACTCTTCGTGCTGCCCTTGTGCATGCTCGCAGCACTTTATGGCCCGATCGCATACATTTATGGGCAACCCGACTACCAGTCCCTGATCTCGGTCCTGGCGACGAATGCTTCTGAAGCCGCCGAGTTTCTTTCCTTCATCACTCCGAGTGTCGCTCAGCGGTCCATTCTGGTTTTGGCTCTCGTGCTGGTTGCCGCGTGGATTGCCAAACGCTTTTCCCTGCAACCCTGGCGAAACAAGACGTGCGTCATCGCGGGCGTCGCAACCGTTGTTTTGCTCTACTGCCCGACCGCCTTCTTCTCCAATTTGACGAGAGGGATCTCCGTCACGCAGCAGGATCTCTCGCAACTTCAGCAATATGTGAGTCACTCCTCTTGGGGAGAAAGCAGCCTTTACAACCCTGCAGGAATTGAAGACTTCATTCTGGTTGTCGGCGAAAGCGTACGACGCGACTATTTGGGTGCCTACGGCTATCCTCTCGACAACACGCCCTTCATCTCCCGAACGCCCGGCATTCTGGTGAACGGCCTCACTGCAGGCGACGTCTTCACGGTCGGATCGCTGCGCCTGATGCTCACGCAGGCCGATGTCGCGTCCTGGTCGCCCCGATACGACTTCAACATCGTCGACCTCGCGAAGAGCGCCGGCATGGAAACTATCTGGCTGAGCAACCAAGGCTTCATCGGACTGCATGACACGCCGATCTCCTCGATCGGCATGCGGGCCGATCATTACTCCTTTCCGACAATGGCGGACTCTTCGAGCACCAACTTCTCCGATATGGTGCTTCTGCCGAAATTCCACGCATTTCTCACTGCAAAAGCAAAGACTCCCCGCCTCTTTGTCATTCACACAATCGGATCTCATCCCAAAGTCTGCCGCCGGATCTTTGATCTTAAAGAACATTATCAACCCGCCTCGAGTGAATTCGAGACGGTGGCCTGTTACCTCGACAGCATCCGGAAAACCGATCTGTTCCTCCAAAAAGTCGTCGACATGCTGCGTCAAAAAGAAGCGGATACGGGAAGAAAGTTCTCAATGCTCTATTTCGCCGACCATGGGCAAGTCCATCGGAAGATGCCGAATGGATATATTTCCATCGACAACAACAGCACAAGCTTTCACCACTTTGAGATTCCGCTTCTCCTTATTGACTCCGACTCGAGAGAACACATCGTCCAGAAAGCCAGCAAATACGGCGTTCGCTTCGTTGACGGCCTCGCCCATTGGATCGGCATCTCAAACCGCCATCTCCTGAGCTACGACCTCTTCGACGGCGTCTCCGACCCTGAAGACTATGGGTTTCCGAACGTCCTGGCCTCAAAGAATCCCATTCAGGATCCGGTTTATCCCCCCTCAACGGCTCTGAAAACACTCCTGCCTCAGCCGGCTTCCCGTTAACCGTCTTCCATACGGCAAAGGCGCACCCGATGTCCAATGTCTGAACATCGGCGTGCGCCTTTTTTTAATCCGGCGTTAAAGCCTCTGAACGTCAGTGCGTCGTGCGGCGGATCACCCACTGCCCGCAGAACTGGAAGATGCTGATGATCGCAAGGATGATGATCACGGTGAGCCAGATCATGTCGCGGTAGCCCATCTGGTAGCCGTAGCGAATCGCGAAGTCGCCGATGCCGCCCGCACCGATCGCGCCAGCGATCGCGGTGATGCCGATGAAGCTCACGAACGTGATCATCGTCACGCGGGTGATGCCGGGGATGCTTTCACGCAGGTAGACGCCCGTGATGATCTGACGGGGCGAAAAGCCCATCGCAGCGCTCGCCTCGATGAGGCCGTGATCGATGTCGGAGAGCACCGACTCGATCTGGCGCGAGAAGAAGGGCACCGTGCCGAAGACGAGGGCGACGAAGCTCCCCGTGACGCCCGAACCCGTGCCGACGAGGAGGCGCGAGAGCGGAATGAGGAGCACGATCAGGATGATGAACGGAATCGAGCGGATGATGTCGATGCCGCGGTCGAAGACCGTGAAGACGAGGCGGTTCTCGAGAATGCCGCCCGGACGGGTGGTGACGAGCAGCACGCCGATCAGGATGCCGAGCACCCAGGAGATGGTGCCGGAGACGGCGACCATGGTGAAGGTCTGCCCGAGGCAGTTGAGGAGCTCGTCGCCCAACTGGCGCAGGTTCGGAGCAAGAACGTAGATCCAGTCGTACATCAGAGGGCCTCCACGCCGACGTTTTGAGAACGAATGAAGTCAAGCGCCGCCTTGACGGACTCGGGCGCGCCCTGGAGCGTCACGGCGAGCTTGCCGAGGGGCGTGCCCTTCAGGAGCTCGACGTTGCCGAAGATGATGTTCGCCTCGACGCCGAAGCGCTGATAGAGCTCGACCATCAGGGGCTTGCCCGCCGACGCACCCGTGTAGGTGAGGAGATACACGGTCTCGCCGTGGTCCGGGCCCTCGGTGGCGCGCGCCTCCTCAAGGAGCTCGTAGAGGTCGTCCACGTTGGTCGCCGTGTCGATGAAGCCCTTCGTCACGGGCATCTTCGGGTGGCTGAAGATCTCGAGGATCGAGCCCTCCTCCACGACCCTGCCCTTCTCCATCACGGCCGCACGGTCGCAGATGTACTTCACGACAGACATCTGGTGCGTGATCACGACGATCGTGATGCCGAGGCGCTGGTTCACCTCGCGCAGGAGCTTCAGAATCGAACGGGTGGTCTTCGGGTCAAGCGCGCTCGTCGCCTCGTCGCAGAGCAGCACCTTCGGGTCGTTCGCAAGGGCGCGCGCGATGGCGACGCGCTGCTTCTGGCCGCCCGAGAGCTGCGAGGGGTAGCTTTCGGCCTTGTCGGAGAGTTCGACGAGCTCGAGGAGCGACTCGATCTTGGCGCGGCGCTCCGCCGGCGTCATCGTCGTGAGCTTGAGCGGCATCTCGATGTTCTCGAACACCGTGCGCGAGGGCATCAGGTTGAAGTGTTGGAAGATCATGCCGATCCGCTGGCGGATGCGGCGCAGCGCCTTCTCGTCGAGCTTCGTGAGGTCCGTGCCGTCGACGATCACTTCGCCCGCGGTCGGGCGCTCGAGAAGGTTGATGCAGCGCACAAGCGTGGACTTGCCCGCACCCGAGAAACCGATGATGCCGAAGACTTCGCCTTCGTCGATGGCGAGCGTGACGTCGTCCACCGCCGTGACGGTCTTCCCGCCCGACTCGAAGCGCTTCGTGATGTGGTTGAGCTTGATCATGGAGGTGATTTGGTTTTTGTTATTTCGAAAACCGGTGATTTTAGAGCGCCCGGGCGGCCTCTTCGGCCTGCTGATTCAAGTGCTCGGCGTGGTCGGCCTTGACCGCGGCGAGAAGCTTCGGGTCGAGAATGAGGTCGAGCGCCGTGAGGGCGAGCGCCTTGGCGCCGATGCCGACCGAGGCGAGTCCCTTCGCGGAGCAGGCCGCGGCCTTGAATTCCTCGCTGTGACCGCGCACCGGAACGTCGGTGATGGCGATGTGGGGCTGGATGGTCGGGATCACCTGCGAAACGTTGCCGACGTCGGAGGAACCGGCCGCTTCGCGGGGCTCGCGGTTCACCGGCTCTCCGAGCTCCTCCATGCGGCGGCACCAGACTTCGTCAAATTTCGGCGTGAGGACCGTGTTCTCAACGCGGTTCTGCGAAGGCTTCATTGTGCCCTTCGCACCCGTCATGAGGCCCGCGCCTTCGACGATGCGCTCCACCTTCTTCCAGACGTCTTCGAGGACGGGCGCCGTCGCGGCGCGCAGGTAGAACTTCGCCGCGGCGTATTCCGGAACGATGTTGGGCGCGTCGCCGCCGTGCGTGATGATCCCGTGGATGCGCACGTCGCCCGGGAGATGTTGGCGCAGCGCATTGATGCCGTTGTAGACCTGAATCACGGCATCAAGCGCGTTGACGCCCTTCTCGGGCGCCGACGCCGCATGCGAGGCGCGGCCATGGAACTCGATGTCGACCGGTGCGCAACCGAGCGACTTCGAGGTCGGACGGTTCGCGGTGTCGCCGCCCGGATGCACGCAGAGCGCGGCGTCGACGTCCTTGAAGAAGCCCTCGCGCACGAAGCTCCCCTTGGCGCTGCCGTTCTCGCCGCCCTCTTCGCCGGGCGTGCCGTAGACGCGCACTTCGCCGCCGGTCTCGCGGATCACCTGCGCCAATGCGGCACCCGCAAGGCAACTCGTCGCGCCGAAGAGGTTGTGGCCGCACCCGTGGCCGAGGCCCGCAAGGGCGTCGTACTCGGCGAGGAAGCACACGACGGGACCGGGCCTGCCGGACTTGAAGTACGCCGCGAACCCCGTGGGGTGTCCCGCGACGTCCACGTCCACCTGAAAGCCTTCGTTCACGAGAAGCTCGGAGAGCCGCCCGCAGGCGAAGTATTCGTGGTTGCTCGTTTCGGGCCGCGCATGGATGTCGCGGGCGGCCGCCTGATAGTCGGGAAGACGTTCGTCAACGTACGCCTTGATCCGGGCTTCGATGTCGGAGGTGGTCATGATCTTTTGAATTCTGCTGAAGGTCTGCTTCCGGAATCGACATGCGGCGGCGCCCGGACAAGGCGCTCGGCCGGCGTCGGCCGCGTGGGCGCCGATTTTTGCGCCCGATGAAGCGGTTCCGGAATAAAAGGACGCCGCCCGGCGGCTGTGGATGAGCGCGCGGCGGGCGGCTTCTTCTGAGGGGTGTTGCGCGCCGGCGGCGGGCCGGGCGGAGCCCGGTCATCGCGGCACGCTCAATCCTCCGGACTACTTGAGCTTGTAGTCCTGGGCGCCGGCCCAGGCCGGAACGAAGGCGCCCTTGTAGGCGTCCTTGATCGCCTGCGCGGTTTCCTGCGTCTGGTAGGCGGCGACCACCTTCTTGTAGACGGCGTTGTCCTTGTCGGCTTCACGCGCAACGATGATGTTGACCAACTGGCCCACGTACGGGTTCGTCTTCGGATCGACGTTCTCCGAGAAGATCGAGTCCTTGTACGGATCGAGCTTGGCGGTGAAGGCGTTGCCGCCGTTGATCACCGCGGCCGTCACGTCGGGCAGAAGGTTCGCGAGCATGCCGGATTCGGCCTCGACGATCTGGACCTTCTTATTGAAGTGCGTGATGTCGGTCTTGTTGGGAACGAAGCCCTTGTCGGGGTTGACCGTGAAGAGACCCACCTGCTCGAGGAGCTTCAGGGCGCGGCCGCCGTTCGTGAGGTCGGCCGGAATGGCGATCTTGTCGCCGTCCTTGATCTCTTCGATCGACTTGATCTTCGTCTTGTTGTTGAAGACGCGCAACGGAGCGATGAGCGTGTCGCCGATCGAGACGATCTTGTAGCCGTTGCGCTTGATGTCGTTGGCGAGGTAGGCCTTGTGCTGGAAGCTGTTGAGGTCGATCTCCTTGTCGGAGAGCGCGCGGTTGGGCGTCGCGTAGTCGGAGTACTTGACGAGCTCAACCTTGATCTTGTCCTTCGCGAGGAGCTGGTTGACCGTGTCCCACTGGGCGTTGTACTCGCCCACGACGCCGATCTTGACGACCGTGACGTCGCTCTTTTCTTCACCGCCGCAACCGGCGAGCGTGACGGAGAGCAGGATGCCGGCGGCAACAGCGGCGGCGGATTTGGCGAACGTGATCTTCATTTTTAAGTCCTTATGACGATCTTGTTTTTGGTTTGTCTCAAGGGAAGCGCCGCGCGCTTCACGTTCACTTTTAAGGAGGAAGACAGCTCCGCTCGGACTCCCGCGGAATCCGACGCTGCTTGGGGTAATGGTGTGAACGTACTTCTGTGCGGAAGGAGCCGGCCTGAGGTCCGATGAGGGAGGGGGCTCCGGTGCTCCTCAACAGAGGAGCGTTTGTGAATTGTGCATCAGCCCCTGGAGCGCGCGTCTAAGGAAAACCGCCGATGGCGGCTGACGAGCGTTAACCGGCGCGCTTGAGGGCCGCTGCCGGGTTGATCTGCGTCCTCTAGACCCTTCGACCCGCGCCGCCAATCGACTTCGGACTCCATGGAGGCGGATAGACTATCCCTCGCATCGCCCGTCTTGAATGCCGGAAACGCACCGCCCGCAACCGGGGCGGTCCTCACGACGGGCATTTCCCAAGGAGAGAGACATGAAGAACATTCAACGCCGCCGTCTGCTTCAGGGCGCGGCCGCCGCCGCGCCGGCCCTTTTTGCCGGCACCGCCTCGGCCGCCTGCAGCGATCCGATTCCGCCGAAGTTCGATGAGATGCACGACGTCGTGGTGGTGGGCTCCGGGTTCTCGGGCCTTGCCGCCGCACTCGCCGCGAAGGAGGCGGGCGCCGACGTCGTGGTTCTCGAAAAGATGGCCTTCCTCGGCGGCAACTCCTCGCTCTCGGGCGGCATGATGGCCGTGCCGGGCTCGAGCGTGCAGAAGGCCCAGGGAATTGACGATTCGCCCGAGAAGCTCGAAGCCGACATGGAGCGCATCGGCCTCGGTCTCGGCGACCCGGAGCACATCAAGTTCGTCTGCGAGCATGCGGCCGAAGCCTTCGAGTGGACAAAGAGCGCGATGGGCGTCGAATGGAACCCGCACCTCACGGGCAAGGGCGGGCACTCTGCCGAGCGCTGCCTCATCACGACCCAGGGGACGGGTCAGGGAATCATCGTCCCGGCCGTGAAGAAGCTGAAGGCCCTCGGCGTGGAGCTGCGCACCCGCGCCTTCATGGAGGCGGTGCTCCGCGATGCGGACGGCCGCGTCAAGGGCGTGCGGATCCGCGAGGGCTACACCTTCGGAAAGCCCGGCTCGGGCACGGTGAAGACCGTGGGCGCGCGCCGCGCGGTGGTGCTCTGCTGCGGCGGCTTCGGCGCGGACGTCAAGTACCGCCAGCGACTCGACCCGAAGCTGGGAGCCGCCTTCCTCACGACGAACCAGCCGGGCGCGACCGCGCAAGCCCTCCGCGAAGCGAGCCGCATCGGCGCCAACGTCATTCAGGCCGACTGGATCCAGTGCCTGCCCTCCTGCTCGCCCCTTGAGAAAGGCATGGGCATTGCGACGCACTTTGCCTCGATTTCGGGCTCGCTCTTCGGCTTCTGGATCTCGACCCTCACGGGCGAACGGTTCGTGAACGAATTCGGCGACCGCAAGCTCTGCACGGATGCGATCCTCCGGATCATCAACCGCGGCGGCGAGGCGCTCGCGTTCTCGGACGACGACGGCGTGAAGCACCTCGAGACGCTCCGCCCCGGACTCTTCGCGAAGATGCTCGCGGCCGGCACGGTCGAAAAGTTCGACGACGCCGAGGCGCTTGCGCGCGCCTACAAAATGGACGTGACGACGCTCAAGGCGACGGTCGCGCAGTACAACACCGACCTCGCGAAGAAGACCGACCCGAAGTTTGGCCGACGCTTCGACCGTGCGGCGAAGCCGATCGGTTCTGGCCCCTACTATGTGAGCCGCATGTCGCCCAAGGTTCACCACACCATGGGCGGCGTCGCCACGGCCGTCACGACCGCCGTGCTCGACGTCTCGACGGACGCTCCGATCCCGGGGCTCTTCGCCGCGGGCGAATTCACGGGCGGGATCCACGGGGCGGTGCGCATCGGCGCCTGCGCCGTGATGGACTGCCTCGTGAACGGCCGTGAGGCGGGCCGTCAGGCTGCGGCTTCACCCGCCTGGAGCTGAATGCGCGCCGGCTCCTGCTTCAGACCGTCGCAGAGACGCAGAACTCCGGCGGCATCAGCGGCGCGCGTCGTGCAGTAGAGGCCTCGGGTTCCGGAGGACTTCTTCCTGGAATTGGGGCCGAAAGCGATTGCGGGAGAGTCCGCTTATTTCGGGATGCCCCGGATGAAGAGCACCCTCCGGACTACGCATCCGGAGGGCGCCCGATGTGTGCGGCCGCTTGAGCCATCGAGCCGCCGAGAATCAGCCGACCGGCCCGGAGTCGTCTCACGGCTCGTACTTTGTCCAACGCGAGAGGAACTGGTTCGCGCCGATCACGAGGTCGGTGAAGAACCCGGCAAGGCCCTCCGAACTCCAGTTCACCGCATCCATCTCGACGGAGTTCGCCCAAAAGGTCGAGTCGGCCGGAAGGCTCCAGGCCCGCGCACCCGCGTCGGCGCCCATTACGAAGTTCACGTCGTCTCCGCCCGTGGTGAAGGACCGGGTGAACCCGCCCTCGCCCGCGCCGCCGAAGGCATCGTCGAACCGCCCGCTCCCCGAAATGGTGAATCCGTCGTCAAGGCGGGAGCCGATGCTCCCGAAGTCGTTGTCGAACATGTCCATGCCTCCTGTCAGAAATAAAGGACGCGGAAAGTATTCACGACGCCTGCGCCATCCCATGACGCATGCAAACATGACCAGGGTTTTCACCTACGCTCAGCGGCCGACATTCCGGTTAGCGTGGCTTCTTCTTCAACCGCCTCACCGGAGCTCCTTCATGTCCAACACCTCTTCCGCCCGCCGTCCGCGCAGTCTCGGCATCACCTTCGGCGTTCTTCCCGTCGGGGAGAAGAACGCGATCACGGACGTCCCGGGCGTCCTGGTCGGGCAGACGACGCTCCACGACGACGCGTTGGGCATGCACACGGGCGTCACGGCGATCCTGCCGCACGGCGGGAACGTCTTTCAGGACAAGGTCCCCGCGGGGATCTTCCTCGGGAACGGCTTCGGCAAGATGGCGGGCTACCCGCAGGTGAAGGAGCTCGGGAACCTCGAGACGCCGATTGCGCTCACGAACACCCTCTCGGTGGGGCCGGCGATCGAGGCGCTCGTCGACTGGACGCTCAGCCGCCCGGGGAACGAATCCGTGAAGTCCGTCAACGCCCTCGTGGGCGAGACGAACGACGGCAAGGTGAACGACATCCGTGCGCGCTTCATCCGCCCCGAGCACGTGCTCGAAGCCCTGGAAAAGGCGGACGACGGTCCGGTCGAAGAGGGCTGCGTCGGGGCCGGCTCAGGCACCGTCGCCTTCGGCTTCAAGGCGGGCATCGGCACGGCCTCGCGCGTTCTGCCCAAAACGCTCGGCGGTTGGCGCGTCGGCGCCCTCGTGCAGGCGAACTTCGGCGGGCTCCTCACCGTCAAGGGCGTCGAAGTGGGCGTGCGCCTCGGCGGCTGGCCCTGCCAAAAGGAAATGGAGGCCTGCGAATCCGCCGACGGCTCGATCATGATGATCATCGCGACGGATGCGCCCTTGGACGCCCGGAACCTGGAGCGCCTCGCCAAACGCGCCTTCATGGGCATGACGAAGACGGGCGGCGTCGCGTCGAACGGTTCGGGCGACTTTGCGCTCGCCTTCTCCACGAACCCCACGGTGCGCGTGAAGCACGCGCTCCCCGCCCAGACGCTCGAAGGCGCCCCCACGGTGCGCAACGACGACATGACCGGGCTCTTCATGGCCGCCATCGAATCGACCGAGGAGGCGATCATCAACGCGCTCTTCGCCGCTCACGACGTCGCCGACAAGGAGGGGCGGGTCGTGAGGGCGCTTCCCGTGGACGACGTCCTCGCGATGCTCGACCGCGCGGGCGTGCGCCGGGCGTGAGGCAGGCGCATAAAGCAAACCGCCCGCGGACACTGAGTCGGAGCGCGGGCGGCTTGATTTTTCCCCGCTCTTCTGAAGGGAACCCCTTCAGTCCGGTTGAAGTCCGGTGCGGACCCGGGAGAAGTCACCCGCACCCGAGAGTCGCCTTGACGCGGCGCCAGAGGACGGTCTCCCAGGAGGTGCGGCCTTCGGCCTCGAGCTTCATCAGGGTCTTCATCCCGCGCGTCGTCGCGTCCCAGCAGAGGAGCGAACCGGCGACCACGAGCGCGACGCCCTGCCAGAAGGTGTTGTCGAGCTGCGCGTTGATCCAGAAGACCGCGAAGAGGCACGAGAGCACGGGCGTGAAGTAGCTCGCCACCGCGAGGATGGTGACGTTGCCCTTCGACATGCCCATCGTCCAGGCGGCGTAGGAGCCGCCGACCGCGAGTCCGCCCAGAAGCACGCTCATGAGGCCGTGGGCAGAGCCTTCGCCCACGGTGTCCGTGCCGAAGCCGAGGAGCCAGAGCGTGCCGTAGATGATCGTGTTGATGATGAAGATCACGGTCGAGATGTTGGTCGAGCCGCCCCAGGCGCGCGTCATGCTCGAAAAACCCGACCACGTGAGGGCCGCGCCCACGGCGAGGATGTAGCCCAGGGGATGCTCGGCGATGCGTGAGGCGAAGCCCGAGAAGGAGAAGCCTTCGCTGCCCGCGAGGATGTGCACGATCCCGCAGAAGGCGAGCACCATGCCGGGCGCGATCCACCAGCGCGTGCGCACGCCGTTGAAGAGGACCGCGAAGAGGAGCGTGAGCGCGGGCCAGAGGTAGTTCACCATCGCCACCTCCATCGTCTGCTTGCCGCCCTCGGAGAAGAAGATCGCGAGGGAGAAGCAGAGCGACGAGGCGTTCGCGACGGGGAGCCCGAAGAAGAGGTACCGGCGGTCCACCTTGCTCCAGTCGGGAAGACCGATAACGAAGAAGAGGCAGAGGGCGGCGACGAGATAAAGGAGCGTCTGCCCCTGCGCGAGGCCGAAGCCTTCGGCGATGCCGCGGATGAGCGCGACGCCCATGCCCCAGCAGACCGGCGCGAGGAGGCCGATCATCGTTGCGCGGCGGGCGTTTTCGGGAGTTTTCAACATGACGGGGTGCCTCGAAAAGGCTTGTGGGCCAAGAAACAATCCGGAGCCGGAAGTCTACCGAATTCGCCTTAGTTAATCCATTATCGATCGGGACTTGACAATGGTCACGGGCGGAAGTCCGGGATTCGCCGCACGAGGACGCCCTACGGCGACCGGCGCTCCTGCGGTGCGCCCGCGGCTTGGCCGTTATGCCTGCGACGCGCCCGACGCTATTGAGGAGCTTCTCCTAAGAGAAACACCGCCCTCCGGTTGCCGCGGCGCATTGAGGGGCGTTTTCACGCACCATCGACGGGGCCCGGGCGAGGCGGGCGTGTGGCATGATGGAGCGGTCGGGGCAATGAAGCCCCAACGAGCAACCAGATTCACTCCATTGGAGCCAGCAATGCTCTTCGCCTATATGCGCCGTCATCACCACCATACCTGAAGGGAGTCTTTCAGGCGATGGGCAATGCCGGAAGACTCAGACAGTTCTTCCGGACGACGGCGCGGCGAATGAACCGCACAAAGCTTCAAGCAAGAAGGCCTCCGGAAGTAAAACGCTTCCGGAGGCCTTTTTTCACACCCAAACGAAACGCAATTCATCCGAGTCAGGCGACAATGGAACGGACCCTCGAACCCGGCTGAAGAAGAAAGGAAATCGAAATGATCGAAAACAACCGCCTCAGGGTGGCCATGCAGAAGTCGGGGCGCCTCTCCGAAGAGTCCCAGGACCTGCTCACGCGCTGCGGCGTCAAGGTGCGCTTCCACAGCCAGCGGCTCCTCGCCGTTGCGGAAAACATGCCTATTGAAGTCCTTCGCGTGCGCGACGACGACATTCCCGGCCTCGTGATGGACGGTGTCGTGGACCTCGGCATCATCGGCGAAAACGTGCTCGAGGAGACGGTGCTCGCGCGCCGCAGCCAGGGCGAGAACCCGCAGTTCCGGATGCTCAAGCGCTTCGACTTCGGCGGCTGCCGCCTCGCGATCGCGATCCCGACCGACGAGGAGTGGAAGGGTACGGCCGACCTCGACGGCAAGCGCATCGCCACCTCCTACCCGCACCTCTTGAAGCGCTACTTCGACGAGCGCGGACTCACCTTCCTGCCCTGCCTGCTGACGGGCTCGGTCGAGGTCGCGCCCCGTGCAGGACTCGCCGACGCGATCTGCGACCTGGTCTCCACGGGCGCCACGCTCGAAGCGAACGGCTTGAAGGAGGTCGAGGAGGTCTACCGCTCGAAGGCCTGCCTCATCGCCCGCGCGGATTCGATGGGCGAGGAAAAGGAGGCGCTCGTCAAGCGCCTTCTCGTGCGCATGCAGGGCGTGGGCCGCGCCAAGGAGAGCAAGTACATCATGCTCCACGCGCCCAAGGCGAAGCTCGCTGAAATCACAAAGCTGCTGCCCGGCGTCGAACACCCGACCATTCTGCCGCTCGAAGGCGACGACAGCCGCGTCGCGCTCCACATGGTTTCCTCCGAAGAGCTCTTCTGGGAGACGATGGAGGGCCTCAAGGCGCTCGGCGCCTCGGCGATCCTGGTGCTCCCGATCGAGAAGATGATGGAGTGAACGCCATTCTCCGGACAATCCCCCTTCAACAGGATTGCCGCAGGAGTCCCCTTCCTTCAGGTGGGGGAGGAATGCGGCAC
>ERZ833515.594-NODE-594-length-30561-cov-184.960893_pt1 | contig 30561 bp, 22 predicted proteins | sample MGYA00519949_ERZ833515 | MGnify/ENA primary metagenome ERZ833515 (study PRJEB31850, sample SAMEA3708741) | human gut metagenome | biome: human gut; feature: human-associated habitat; material: faeces | place: China | collected 2014 ...
TTCCATTAATTTTTTCGTTAATGTTCATTCTCGTTAGGCCGATAAATTGCAGTTTGAAAGTCTAATACGAATAAGCATTAACGAAAAAAATTAATGAAATAATTAATGGATAATTGACGATAATTAATGTTCAAAGCAAAGCGCTCAGCGCGTCAAAAACCTTTTATGTTTTAATGTTTTCGAACTCACTGTTCATGGATTTAACGTTATATTTCGGTAAAATACCGGTTTTACCGGTACTTTCAGCGTTGAAAATCAACAAACACCGAGTGTTGACAATATTTTTCGTAAATTTGCACTCGATAAATTGTGCAAAACTAAATGTAACTTGATTACACTATTTACTAAACGCATGAAACGTTTCCTGTTATTTATACAAGCAGCCGTACTTCTCTTTACGCTGCAATCGTGCATTCAAGACGAAGATTTGAATGCAGAGTGCGACATCGAGGGTGTTGACCCTACGTGGTTGAGCGAACACCCTGGCATGGTGATTGGTAATCCATTGGTGAACCAAGAGAAGCGCACCATCGACTTTACGCTTGAGAAGGGTACAGACCGTACGGCGCTTAATCCCCGTTTCTTACTTTCCGACGCTGCTACGATTACTGCTGAAGTCGACGGACAGACGATCAATGGCAACGGCATTACACGTAACTTCAAGACTCCTCAAACTTATACAACTCACTCGCAAGACGGCAAGTGGCAAAAAGACTATACCGTAAGCTTTGGATACTTCACTGGTCTTGCTGCCATGAACTTCGATCACTACCAGCTCGATGCCAATAATAAGTACTACATCTGGAACGAGGTGGAAGCCAAGGAAGACGAGAGCAACCCCGACAAACCTCTCAACTGGTGGGCGTCAGGTAATGGTGGCTATGTCATGGTGGGTATCGCAAAGACCCCTCTGGCCTTCCCTACTGCTCCCTTTACCGATGACGCGTTGGGCGCTTGCGTGCGCCTACAGACCTGCCGCACGGGTTCGTTTGGCGATATTGTAAAGATGCCGATAGCCGCAGGTAGCTTATTCATTGGCACGTTTGACAATAAGATAGCCATGAAGCGTCCGCGTGAGGCAACCGCTTTCGGCCTGCAAGTGTTGGCCAAGGTCCCTAAAAGTTTAGAAGGTTATTACCGCTACTCGGTAGGCGAAACGTTTACCGACAAATACAAGAAGGTATGTCCCGAACGCCGCGATACAGCCGACATCTATGCCGTCGTATATGAATGCGACCCCAACCACTTTGTAGCCTTGAATGGTGACGACGTGTTGACCTCCGACCGCATCGTGATGATGGCACGCATTGACAATCCGGGCGAACCCACTGAGTGGACCCACTTTAGTGAACCCTTCAAGTTTAAGAACGGCCACACCGCTATCGACCCCAACCGCCTCGCGCTCAAAGGTTACGCCATAGCCGTAGTAGCTACGTCAAGCCGTCAAGGTGCTTACTTCGAGGGTGCAGTTGGCTCCACACTCGACATTAGCCAGTTTAGATTGGTGTATGAGTAGAGAGGGAGTTTAATAAGTTTAATAAGTTTATTGAGTATATAAATATGAGTACAACAACGTTAAATCCCAATATGGAGGAACTTCGTCTTATCCTCCCTTCAGAAGACGTCAAATTATTCAAGGACTTGGTTAAGAAGTTCGGTTGGAAGATTGGACGTAAAAAGAAGTCGGGCATGGAAGAGGCTATGGACGACATTAAGCACGGACGTGTGAGTGATGTTGGTGATATTGACGAATACTTTAGAAAGTTAGGTGTAGAATGAAGTACACGATACGCGAAACTAACAAGTTCAAGAAGGACGTTAAGCGTTGCATAAAGCGTGGACTTCCATTAAAAGAACTGAAAGTAGTATTCAAACTCTTAGAAGAGTCAGGCCAATTGCCTCCTAAATATCGTCAGCATAAGTTAACAGGTAATTATGAAGGGTATTGGGAATGTCACATCAAAGCCGATTGGTTGCTTGTATGGCAAGAGATTGAGGGCGAGTTAATTCTCCTTATGACCGACACAGGTTCACACGCTGATCTTTTTTAATCGTTCAACAAAGAAATGAAACGCATACTCCTACTCCTTACGCTCTTGCTGAGCGTTGGCATGCAAGGCATGGCACAGCGCGAAGTGGAGCCAGCAAAGGAAACAGATACAAATTTGATTAAGGCCGCCTTGAAGGGTTGGCACGTGCGCTTAGGCGCAGGATTTAACATTGGTGGTACGTCACCTATTCCCCTACCTGCTGAGATACGCCAGATTAATGCTTATCACCCGATGCTTAATATTGAACTTGAGGGTTTGGTACACCGTAAGTATGGCAAACACTGGGGTTCGATGCTTGGTATTCGTCTTGAGAATAAGGCCATGAAGACCGATGCACGTGTGAAGAACTATCACCTCGTAGCCTACAACACCGATGGTTCGGGTAAGATAGAAGGCGCTTATTGGGGCAATGTTAAGACGAAGGTAAATAATAACTACTTGACCTTCCCCATCCTTGCCACCTATTCTTTCAACGATCGTTGGCAAGTGCAAGCTGGTCCTTACTTCTCTTACCTCATCAATGGCAACTTTACCGGTTCGGCCTATAGCAAGAGCGACGACGATGTAAGCTACATTCGTCAGCCCAATCCCGCTGGCCCCGCCACAGAGGTGACGAGTGCCGACTACGACTTCTCGAAAGACCTTCGCCGCTTTGCGTGGGGCCTCCAAGTCGGGGGAGAGTTTAAAGCCTACAAACACCTCAGCGTATCGCTCAACCTGACGTGGGGCTTAAATAGCATATTCCCCTCCGACTACGAGTCAGTCACTTTTGCGCTCTACCCCATTTATGGCACATTAGGGTTTAACTACTTGTTCTAAGCTTCTATTTTTTGGGCATCTTGATTTTTGATAAAAAACAAAAAAACATTATACAAATTATGAAGAAAACTTTACTTACGTTTTGCCTTTCGCTCTGTGCCCTCTGCGGCATGGCGCAAACGCAAACTAACTACAACGAAAAGCTTGTGGTGACAATTAATGAGGTAAGCACGGATAGTATTCCTGCTGCTATTACCGTAATTGACAATGGTGATGGTACTTGCGACTTCTCACTCAAAAATTTTATGTTAGTGGGAGAAGATACGACAATGCCTATCGGCAACGTAGACCTCAAGGGGGTAAAGATGGAAACCATTGATGGCATTAGCACCATTTCTACGAATCAGAGCATTATCATTCAGCCGGGCGACGATCCTAATTATAACGAAAGTCAATGGCTTGGCCCGATGTTGGAAGAAGTACCTATCGTTCTTACAGGCAAGCTTACAGCAACGGCGCTTTATGCTAATATTGACATTGACATGACAGAATCATTAGAGCAAGTAATCAACGTAGTTGTAGGTCAAGAGAAGAACATCACTGCAGGCATTAATGGTGTAAAGGTGAATCCTTCAACTAACGCAACAGCTATTTATACACTCGGTGGTGTTCGCGTAAACAAGGCTACTAAAGGGGTGTATGTTATTAACGGAAAGAAAGTAGTAAAATGAAATTAAAGAATATCTTATCTGTATTATTCTTGGGCATAAGCGTTACAGCAAGTGCACAGTATCAGTTACAAAATAACGGCTTTGAAGAATGGGCGAACCAAAGCTATGAGAGCGTTTCAGGAGAAGAGCCACTGCATTGGAGTTCTTTTATAACTGGTAGTGGATATTTAAAAGGAACCGCTTGTACGACTTCGCAACTTTTTAAGTCAAAAGATATAAGAACTGGAGCAAATGGTAAATATTGTGCTGGAATAAAGGTAAATACGATTAACCTATATATTACGAAGGTTCAAGCTCAAGGAAACATGACAACTGGTCGTGTTAACATGGGGAACTCCAGCGCAAAGAATCCTGGCAAAAGTGAAAGTGAAAATATAGCTAAGCGTGAGTTAAAAGCGACAGGCAATTATAATTTTACTGATTTAAGTGATGATAATCACAACCAGAAGTTCACAGGTCGTCCTGATGCGATGCGTGTCTATGTTAAGTACACGACAACGGGTAGTAAAGGGAAAATAGCAGCATATCTACATTCTAATGCTTATTATCAAGATCCACTACCTAAAGATGGTTCGCACAGTGCACAAGTAATTGCAAGTGCAGTTAAGTTGGATTTAGCAGCAACAAAAGGTTGGGAAAAAATAGAAATTCCTGTAACTTACGAGTCTAAGGACAAAACTCTGCGCCCTTCGTATGCGCTTGTTTCATTCGCAACGAGTGCAACTCCAGGAGTGGGAAATGATGGTGACGAGATGTTGATTGATGATGTTGAGTTCCTTTATAACTCTGAGTTGTCATCTATCAAGTATAAGAATACTGAATTATATAGGACTGGTACAACAGCCTATGTAGTTGATGATTACTTTGATGAAGCATCATTAAGCTTGACATCTAACGCTCAAGGCGGAAGCATTGTAAAAGATTACAATGAAGAGACAGGCCTATTAACTATCACCGTAAAGGGTGATGACGATACAGAAACCGCTCCTAATCGCCACGTCTACACAGTTCAGTTTAAGCCAGATGAGAAGGAAACTTCTGTATATACGAACTCTTTGCAAGTTCAAGTAGCAGGTAGTTATACCCCACTGCAACAGAATGTTCCTATCAAATTAATCTATAATAAGACGCGTAATTCTTATTCTTTCTTGTTAGAGAATTTCTCTTTCTTAATGTTTGAGATGGGAGATATTCAAGTCGATAACTTGACGAAGAGCGAGAGCAATGGTGTTGCAACTTATACAGGCTCACAAGATATTTACATTGACATGATTGGATCTGACGTAACGGCTAATGTGACGGCTAATGTTGATGCTAACAACAAAATGGTGGCTAAAATCTTCATTCCAGAGAATGATGATATGGCCTATGATGTAAATGTTACTTTCGCTCCAGCTCTTACTATCACCCCTTCAACCTCCCTTGAAGTATCAAATGCAACAGGTTTGACAAATGTAGTAATGAACCGCACATTTGCTGCTGGTTGGAACACTTACTGCATGCCTTTCGACTATAACTTGAGCAGCTTGAGTGCTGAGGCTAAGGCACAAGAGTTTGTTAGCTCAAATGGCTATAGCTTGACCTTTGAAGCTGTAAATGACGGTGTGTTGAAGGCAAATGTACCTTACTTGGTATACTTCCCCGCTGAGACTACGGTTGGTACTACAGAAGAACCTCTCTACTTCGTTACAAACGTAGCTTCATATCAGCCTACATCAGTTGAACACAGCGGTTTCACTTTCGTAGGTAACTACGAGGCAAGCAAGAGCATGGACGGCTTGTATGGTGTAGCTTCAGAGGGTGACGTACAGAAGATTATGTTGGGCACTGCTAGTAGCACATTACCTGCTACTTGCGCTTACTTCACTACAAAGAATTTGAACGCTAATGGCCTTCGCATTTGCTTTGACGGTGGCGAGGTAACTGGCATTAACCAAGTGAATGGCGCACAAGCTCAGAGCGCAGGTGCTGTTTATAACTTGCAGGGCATTAAGGTGAGCAACCGAGGCACTAACAACTTACCCGCTGGCCTTTACATTATGCAAGGCAAAAAGGTGATTGTAAAGTAATTGAATTGCGATAGGATAGTTTTTAAGTGAGCGCGCTGCTTGTTTAAAACTATCCTACACAAAAACTAAACGATAAGTCATGAAAAAAGAATACATTGCGCCACGTGCTGCAGCCATTCGTTTGGCTATGGAGGACACGATGCTCACAGGTTCAAAACTGAGCACTGACGGTAGCGCTAACAGTGACATCACTATCTCTGACGATACTTACGACGGCACATTCCGCTCAAATGAACGTGGCTGGGACGCTGCGAACTGGACGGAGGAATAAATAAATATCACAGATATATTACCACATTGGGGGGCGGGTTTTTGACCCGCCCCCCAATGTAATTATTTAAAATGGCTCCATAACGCATCGTGTGGGTAAACAAAAATAAACTGCAATTTATCAAACTCACGCAAAGCGTTGTAATACGTAACTTTGTACCACATTATTAATTTCTTTGTGGAGTTGATAGTGAGAGAAGTGTTCATGCTAATTTTATTTTTTTCAGCTACAAAATTAATGAATGCCTCTCTATTTTATATTTCTCAACTCCTAGGTTATCGTATATTTCGTTGGTTGTTTAACTTTACCTTTTCCTGGTTGTTTAACTTTACGAAATTTTGGTGGTACAAAGTTACGTATTACACTGGTTTCAATCCACGCCCCCACGCTGGGGACGACGAATACGAATAACACGCCTACGAATGCGTTTCAATCCACGCCCCACGCGGGGGGCGACACCATCCGCCGATTCGATGCGTCCGGTCTTGATGTTTCAATCCACGCCCCCACGCGAGGGGCGACACAAGGCATTTGAGGCTTACACCAAGTTTATCAAGTTTCAATCCACGCCCCCACACGAGGGGCGACTTGATGCAATCATCGGCGCGCTGATACAGACGGAGTTTCAATCCACGCCCCCACACGAGGGGCGACGGCCCATGCCGCCTTAGTTACACACACGTTTTCGAGTTTCAATCCACGCCCCCACGCGGGAGGCGACAGCTCGTCGTCGGTCACGGGTGTAGCCTCAGTGTCGTTTCAATCCACGCCCTCGCGCGGGGGGCGACTGCTTTTCGTTCATCATGCAGACAATCATATTGGAGTTTCAATCCACGCCCCCGCGCAGGGGGCGACTGCATATTCAGAAAGTAGCTGAATACTAATGTATTAGAATGGGCTTTTTGCGAAAGTCAAAAGGGAAAGCGACAAAAAGTTTGTTTTTATTCATTTATAGATATAAGTATCTGATTATCAGCGATTGCGAGAGAAGTGGCTAAAAATGCAACACTTTAGGTTCGCACACACTATATATTTATATTAGATAAGCAGTAAGTCGGTTACATCGGTAGTGGAATGTTTGCCAATCTCCTCTACCTTGTTTTGCCAATTGTTACCTAATTTGTAAAAACGAATGCTGTCGTCAATGACATCGACAACCTCCTCTAATTGGTGCTTCAAAGATACAAATTGACTCTCGTTTAAGACGCATTCAAAAACAGAATTTTATACGCGTTTACCGTAATTTTGACAATGTATTAAAGCCCATTGTCGAGGACAGAACTTATAGTGTTGTATGCCCGATAACATGAGCATTTCGTCTTCAGTGTACATGGGGGAGTAGTTAGAGGAAAACGTGATACAACAATTGGAGGATAAGACTCTGACCTGCGGTTGAAGTGTCAAAACAAGCATTTATCCCGCAGGCCAGAGCCCTATCCTCTGTCTAAATGAGTTCTTCGACCGTTACTCCGTTAGGCAGAGCGGAGGTGTTGATGCTTACGGCATAGTCTTTGAACGAACGAGGGACATCATTAGTTGTTTTTTCAACCTTCACCAAATCGAAGAGTTTGTTAGCAGGTGCATTTCCTAACTCAGAGGCGTGGCGGAAGACGATGAGTTTTTGTGCACTCATAAGGCCGCGAGCGGCTGAGCGGTCAAGGTCAAACATATTTTTCAGTGCATCGAAGAAGAGGGCTAAATCATCTTCTGTAAAGCCTGTCTGTTGGGCCAAGTTGGCCGATATGAAGCCATGGCATACGTAAAGGCCGTATGGAATAGTAGCTTTGCGTCCCATGGTATGGTTTTCGCCATTTTGGCTTTCGGCTTCTTTGGGTGTTGCTACAGCTATGCGGGTGATAGAGTGTTCTGATGTAGCTACAGGATTGACCGAACGCGCAAAGGTAAGTTGGATGGGGCCTCTCACTTGACCTGCATTCTTACCTGTTGACATGACTGCGCCAAACGTGCGTATGTCATAATAATGCTCACACATATACTGGCGAGCAGCAGCTATCTTATTTTGAGCTGCTTTTACCTTTGCATCATCATGTGCTTTGTCTATCTCGTTGTTAAGCACGGCTTTCTCTTTAACAAATATGTCGTAGCCATTGGCCAAGCCTTTTGCTACTTGTACATAGTTTCTTACCTTTCGCTTGATACAAACGTCGGTTACGATTCCCATGCCCGTTTCAGCATCGACACGTGGCAGATTGCCAGCGTCAGGGTCGCCATTAGGATTGCCGTCTTGTACGTCGAAAATGTAGACGAAGTCGATTCTATTTTTTAATTCGTTCATGATATGCTAATTTTAGAAGTTTATTGTTTGTTACTATCTTCTTTCTTTGTGAAGAAGTCTTGGCGCTGATGGTAGTAGCCTACAAAGAAGCGACCTTGATCTTGAAGGTTGAGGTGGGCGGGGAAGCCATCAGCCGAAATTTTGCTGATAATCTCTTGTTTTAGTTTTTCGTAATATACCTTGCTACCCTCGTTCTTAAGATTTTCGGCATGATGAGTCGAAAGGTTGAGTATCGTAGCAAAAACGGTAGCTGGCGTAGAACTGGCAGCATTCATGTATCGTTCGCGAATGCTATTTATGTGGTTGGTGTCCTCTTGTACTTTGTCGAGCACGGCAAACAGTCGGCCACAAAGGTAGCCTTGGTTGGTATTATCTTTGTCTAACATAACTTGTATTTTAGAGTTGCGGGGGTCGTTAATGCGATTTAGATAGGCTTTGAGTATGGCAATGCGCCCAATGCGCATGCCCGCTTTGTTGCTGCTTTCGGCTTTGAGTCGGTGAATGCATGACGTAAATAATGTATAGGGATAGGGCAGGCCTTGGAACACACTCTTAATGACGGCTTCAGGTAGGTTGGGGGTAACCTCACTTTGTTTACCGCTTTTGTTACTCTTACTTATCGTGCTTTCAGGTAGGTTGGGGGTAGCTTCACTTTGTTTACTCCTATGTGTTACGGCCGATAGCATGTCTTTTACACCCATATAGGGCTTGGGATTGGGGCTATTGTCGATAAGGGCCATGTCGTCGAAGTGGCGCAGAATCATTTCGGCAAAGTCCTTCAATGACGTTTCGGACCAATAGACTACGGCTATGCGGGCTGAATTGGGCGCAAGGCCAAGTATGCAGAAGCGATTGTCTAAGGTCGTATTTAATTTTCCGGAATAGATTGCCATAAAGACCTTTCGAGCAGTTTCGATTTTGGCATTGGGGTCGTCTTCGCTTTCGTCTTTGGACGTAAATCCTAGCAAATCGAAAAAACTCTGTTCAGCTATATCAGACACCTTATCATTAGCCGATGCCCAAAAGACGAAGGTACGATTACCTACCATAAACTTGTTATGTGAATCTTTGGCCAATAGGGTGTTGAGGGCGGTGCTATAAGCAAATTCGGCAGCTGATGAGATGGGAGCATTGCCACACTTCTTCTTTCCATACGAGTCGTAACCCGAATTTACTTGAAAAGCTACGAGTTTGGCTATAGCTTGACTACCAGGTATCATTGTTGCTGTAGTAACTTCAACAGGTGTGCCATGCTCCCCTGTTATAAGGCATAGGCTTGCTTCTTTATCAACTTCGCTGTCGAGCTGCATGAGTTCTCTCTTTTCTGCTACGATTTGCGTGTCGCCCTCAATGCGGAATGAGAAAGTTGAGTACTTTTTTGAGAGGTTCTTCTTTATGTCGTCCCATAAAGGATCGCTGACGGCGGCTTCGATAATAGCATCTCGCCCCTGTTCGTAAAAGTCGTAAACAGCTTTTATGTCTGGATTGTTAGGAAACTGATTGCGTATAGAAGCTACTTTAGCCTTGAACGTGTCGAAGTATTTTTGTTCCTTTCCAAAGCATTCTTCCTGCTCGTTTTCAAAATTCCTTTTAAGCGTTAAAAACGTCTGTTCATTTTCTGGCGTAAGAACAAAGTTCTCTAATTGCTCTTTAAGCTTATGGTATATTTTTCGTTCTGAAATGCCCAATACATACGCGCTATTATCGTACAAGTAATTAGCAAGAGGTGCACTACTTCTTCCCACATGCTTTGTTACAAGGTATGTTCTGGCACTTTTGTTGTTATCAATTCGGCAGTCTTCAAAACGAATAAACTTGCCTGCTTTAGATATTACTATAAGAAAGCCAATCTCTTTTTCTTCCATTCCCGCAGCGGGCAGGTTGCCACATCTGTGATAATAGTCGTATAAAGCCTTTAGTATCATCGCAATATCTCCTCACTATTTAGGGGTGGAACTATGATTACGCCCTGTTTCATCTCGGCACGAAAGAAGAGCGCTTGAATGTCTACAGCCTTTTTCTTTTTACCCAGATTATCATCTTTTGGGAAATCCATATCATAAAGCATAATGCCTAAATCACGATTGGACGGAATGGCGGGGGATAGCATTTCGCTTTTGTCGTCAACAAGTCGAAATGAGGCTACACACTCACGTGTGCCAAGGTAGGGCTGATTAAAGCATTGACCTTTAGTTGCACGACGCTCAAACATTTGGTAATACTTCATTGGATTTTCGTCAAGGCCTGGAGCATGCGTGAATACATTGCCTTCAGCTATGCGTTGCTTGACTGGTCGGTATTCCATTTTAGCCCATAGTCGGTAACGTACATCGCGTAGCATGAGTGTGTTTCGCTGTTGGCGCTTGTCTTCGATATAAATAGAAGACTTGCCAGCTACTGCTCCCACTTCATTTCTCCTTATCGATGTCCACTTTATAGGATTAAGTACTTCGATTTTGGTTACTTGCCAATGTATAGCGGGTTTCCAAAATATCGCTTCAAAAATGGCGCGAGCGGCAGAAGGGGTGATAACGTCATAACTTACGCGTTCCACCTTTAGTTCGGGACGAGTAAAACAAGCCATATCGCCCCATACCTCTAAGCAGTATTCTTTATCGGTGTATTTCATATATATAAGGGTGTTGCTTAAGTATAGTATCGATTGTGCAAAGGTAATAAATGGTATTAAAACAAAAACATTTCAGTATGTATGATTATATAATAAGCGTCGTTTCCTGCCAAGCACTATCGGTGTGTAGTCCAAGGCTATCATCGTATTGCTCTTTATAAGGTACAACGTAAATGCCTGTTAACTTTTCTTCGACTACACCTAACCGTAGCAATGCTTCAAAGTCGCGTTTATAAATATTGACAGTGTATTTGGCCAATCGCTTCATTAATGAATAAGAAGGCCCCCTTTGTAAAAGCACATCTACCCATTCCATACTATCGTTATAACATACGATGACTGGAATGCCTTGATTGTCAATAAGGCTAAACGCTTTAGCAGCTGTGGAAAAGAGCATATCTCTGATATTGTAAAGATAGCTCTTGATATTCTTTGCATCGAATGTAGTCTTTCGGCAATAGAGCTGCATAAAGTATTGTGTCATGGCTTCGGGGGCAAACCAATCAAGCGACTTATTCAAGCTGAGTCGTGCATTGTTAGCAGCTTGCATATCGCCTGAGGGTAAAGCGTGCTCTTTTGATAAACTAAACACGTGGGTGGTACACAAAGTCTGTTTTCCCTCGCGATTGCATCGTCCTGCAGCTTGTAGTACTGAGTCGAGTCCCGCCTCTTGGCGGTAAACTACGGGAAAGTCGATGTCGACACCAGCCTCAACCAGTTGGGTGGACACTACGCGAACAATCTCGGTATTGCCCATTAACGCCATTCTCATTTGTTCAATAACTTTGCTGATGTGGGCGGCACACATATTTTTTGACAAATGGAGCGTTACGCCCTCTCGGGGCAATCGATTGAATAGCTCTTTAGCATCGCGGCGCGTGTTGACAATGCAAAGCACTCGCTTATGACGAAGAAGCTGAGCTGCTATCTCATCGTATGTCTTGCCTTCATTATCTATCTCTAATTGTACGCGGCGTAGTTTGTCGTGCAGACAATAATCGGGGGGGATGATTTCGGCAATGTGGTCTATACCATTGAATGCGGCTTGCGGGTTACACCCCTCAATGACTCCGCTTAGTATGGGTTGGCTTGCAGTGGTGAACAAAACAGAGGTCTTAAATAGACGATTGTAAGTCTTTAAGGCGTCAACAATGGGCTGCAAATAATCGGTGGGCAGCGTTTGTACCTCGTCAAGTACAATTACGCTGTTAACAATGTTGTGTAGCCTACGGCACTTTGAAGGACGATTGCTAAACATTGATTCAAAAAGCTGTACATTGGTGGTTACTACAATGGGGTAATCCCAATTCTCAGTAGCTAAATTGAACTTTTGTTGTAACGCTTCGTTGAGCGGTGCGTCTGTTTCGACGTTGCTATGGTGCTCTAACACGTTCTCTTGACCAAAGATGTGACGCAAAATACGAGCCGTTTGGACAATAATACTGGTGTAGGGTATAGCTATTATGACGCGTTGTTGGCCATTGCGAATGGCATGCTTCATAGCCCATAGCAATGACGACAGTGTTTTACCACCCCCTGTCGGAACGGTTAAGCTATAAAAGCCTATGGGACTATCGGCCATTGCATCACAACGCTCCTGCACTTTACGTCTTACCTCATTTACAGTTGAGGTCTGTGCCGACTCTTTTAATTCTTGAAGGTAGAGCAAAAGTTTGGGCAGCAATTGCTTCAAAGTTGTAGGGTGGACACGTAAGGCAGCCGACTCTTTGTCCATAAAAGCTTCGGTGTCAAGATAGTCGGCATCGACAAGGCATGAATAGAGCATACGCACTATATGATGAAGGTCTTTCTTGTCGGCCTTGAAGGGGAGAGCAGATAGAGTGGGCTTGTCGATGTCGAGATTGATTTCCCGAGGCAAGCTTTGTTGTAGTAGGGCGTTGAGTTCGTCAGTATCGTGTAGTCCTGTGTGGTGTGAGACGATTGGATTAACCAAAAAGTTGTCAGCGCCCTTGCCCCAAAGGTGGCGAGCGATCACTCCGCCCACGTAGGCATGGTGATAGTTTCCGTCAACGACGGCATTGGGATCGTAGCCACTTGCTTTTCTGATGTGTTGTTGAAAGGCTTTCGATTCTTTGCCTTTGTCATGCAGAAGCCCCAAGACATTGCCCCACGAAGCCATGCCAAACTTTTCGGCTAATTGTGCTGCACGAGTTGCAACCCCTGCGGTATGTTCTTCGTTAGACTGAAATACCCATAATCCTTCGCCAGTTTGATATAAATGTGAAATTGTATATTTCATGTATTTTCTTTAAAGTGTTAGAAGGTTAGGCTTTCAGTCAATCTTATATGATAGGTCAAAAACTATAAAAGTTGGATAAACTGCAATTTGTCGAAGCACGCCTTAATGTTCATTTCTGTCTCTTCGACAAATTACAGTTTATCCAACTTTTAGAAATGATACGGATTCATGCGCTTGTAGCGATCGTTCATTTCGTTTTCGATATTGGTGTACTCACCATCTAAGTCCTTTCCCTTTTCAGGAGCCAGTTCGAGCGAACGCTTTAAGTCCTCAGCAGCACCGGCTGCGTCCTTTAAGTGATTTTTTACGCCACCACGCGCCTTGTAAGCCGCTGCAAAGTCGGGACGTAACTCTATCGCTTCGTCATATAGAGCCAAAGCCTTGTCCCACTGCGAGGTCTGTTCATAAATGCTACCTAAACGCAACACCGCCTCATCACTAAAGGGATTTAACGACTGCACTGCCTTTAAGTCGGCCACTGCCTCATCTACCTTTGCCAAAGCCACATAAGCCTCTGCACGCAACAAAAGGAACTTCTCATTTTCACCGTCAGCCTTTACCAAAGCCTCAGCATCAGCCAATACTTCATTCCATTGCCCCATACCCTTCAGCACCTCTGCACGTAGATACTGCGCTTCCACATAATCCTCGCGCAAAGCTAAGCACTGTGTTAAATGAGCTATGGCCATAAAGTCGTCGTGCAAACCGTGGTCTGCCTCCGCAGCTAAATAAAGTGCACGTGCCTCGTCACCGTGTTGTTGAAGTATCTTAGCACAAGTGGTACGCTCTTCCTCAAATTGACTCAGCTGACCTTGTGTTTGGGCCAAGAGCAAATCAACCTCCAGCGTATCAGCCTCAGAGGCTGAAATCTCTTGCAAAAGAGGTAAAGCCTTTTCATTATCACGCATACGAAGGTATACCTCTGCCAAGAAACCTACCGTTTTCAGTTCACGCTTCAGTTCCAACGCAGCCGTTAAGCACTTCTCTGCATAGGGCAATTCTCCCATTTGCATGGCGCGCACCCCGTCGTCACACAAGGTTGTGTATTTACTATCTGTACTCTTTTCGGCCGCTGATGACGAAGAACCGAATATTGATGAAAAAAATCCCATATTTAATAACGATATTATTTGTAACGCAAAAGTACAAAAAAATGCTGCACTCGACAAACTTTTACGATTTGCCAAGTGCAGCTAACATGAAAACTTATTGTTTTAAAAAGTGTGGATATACACTACATATTATCCGTAGATTACCTTTCCATTTTCGTCCTCAAAGGGCTTCATATCCTTTGCATACTGGTTCATGGCGCGAAGGCTCATACCCATTGATGAGAAGCCACCGTCGTGGAAGAGGTTCTGCATCGTCACCTTACGTGTGAAGTCAGAGAACATCATTACGCAGTAGTCAGCGCAGTCTTCAGCACTGGCATTGCCAAGGGGAGACATCTTATCGGCAAAGTCCATCATGTTGTCAATCTCCTTAATACCCTTACCTGCAGTCGTTGCCGTAGGACTTTGAGAGATTGTGTTGACGCGGACGTGCTTTTCACGGCCATAGATGTAGCCGAAAGAGCGCGCAATGCTTTCGAGCATGCTCTTAGCATCGGCCATATCGCTATAACCATAGAAAGTACGTTGTGAAGCCACATAAGTGAGGGCTACAACTGAACCATACTCTGCGATAGCATCTAACTTCTTAGCGCTCTGCAACATCTTGTGGAATGAGATAGCAGAGATGTCGAGCGTCTTTTGCAAGTAGCCGTAGTCTAAGTCGTCATAAGTGCGATGCTTGCGCACGTTGGGACTCATACCGATTGAGTGGAGCACAAAGTCAATCTTGCCACCCAACACTTCCATACTCTTCTGGAATACGTTAGTGAGTTCATCTACATTGGTTGCGTCAGCAGGAATGATGGTAGCACCAATCTGTTCAGCCAACTTATCGAGTGTGCCCATACGCAGGGCCATTGCTGTATTGCTAAGTGTAATTTGTGCGCCTTCTTCAGCAGCCTTTACTGCCACCTTCCAAGCGATAGAGTCTTCGTTAAGCGCACCAAAGATAATGCCGCGCTTGCCTTTCAGTAAGTTGTGAGTCATAATTCGTTAAGTAGTTTGCAGCAGCGATGAAACGTGCCATGCCACTGACTTTCTTATTAATTTCGTGCGCAAAATTACTACAAATGTGCAATATACGCAAGTATGCAGGCGTTTTTCTTAAAATTAGTAAGATAATGAAGAATAAGAAAAAGCCTCTCCCCTACCCAATCTGAAGAAGATTTTGAAGAGAGAAGCTTTCAATATAAAAGAGGGAATAAGTAGGTATTCAAAATTAGTTTATATAATTATGTTCAGAATTAATCGATATGCCTTGGCGCTTTCTTTCGCCCAGAACGAAATACTGCACCAATTCATATCAACTAATTTTGAACACCTACTTATAAGTGAGAATTACCACTTCACCTTCACCCCAGCCATTACAATAAGACCTGGTTGGCGAACATTGCCAAGGTCGTAATAATGGTGAGCGGTGAGATTATTAAGGTCGACAAATGCAGTATAATGCTTGGCAGCCCAAGTGAGACGACAGTCGAGTAAAGCATGTGTGCCGTAAGGTTGTAACGTGGCAGTGGGTTTGAGGTCCTTATATATAAGGTACGCTCCTTCGCGTTGTTGCACCCGCACGGCCCATTCGGCACTCAAGTGCGATACAATGCGGTGGTGCAAACGCGCCACAAACTTATGACGCAAATACTCCATGGCATAGTTCGACTTAAAATAAGGTTCACCAGCACGACGATGTTGATTCAACCAAGCATACGATACTGACACCCATTCAAAGGGTTGACGCTTACCCCACCAATTAGTGAGCGACAGACGAGCATCAAGTCCTGCGCCAAAGTTGTCTAATGAAAACGAGGTTGCATAATATTTCGGGTCGTCAGCAGTACGCATCACCCAGTCAATCATGTGCGTGCCGCGTTGCCAATGTGCCTTCAAGCGTAACGTGATGATCGGGTGAATAAAGTCTGCGCCCAAGCGCAATGATGAACACTCCTCGGGGCGCAACCCCACATTGCCCTCTTGCGTAGGACTTTTATACCAAAGGTCGGTGAAAGAAGGCAAACGCAACGACTTATTCCACGAGGCAAACAATCGCCATTCGTTAGAAGGACGATAGCTAAGGTCTATGCCTGGATAGAAACGGAACTTATTGTCAATCGCACTATTGCGCTCCGCCATAACGCCCAATGATAGCGTAACATTACGCCACATAAAGTTATGTTCGGCAAAATAAGAAAGATTGGTACGCTCGTCCTTCTTGGTGTAGAACCGTCCAGCCTCGTGTGGAATGCCGACTTGTTGGTCTTCTTGCAATTCGCGACCAAGGTTGGTGCTAAAGATTGTTTCTTCACGCAGTTCCGCTCCGACGGCCGTACGGCCCAATGCCCACTGAGTCCAAGCATTCAGCCCTGCGGTATAGACATCGCCTCGATGAAAGTTCTCACCCGTTTGGCTATCTTTAATTAATTGGAAGTGGTCGAGACTACGCACCCACGAAAGTTGGGGCACAAGGTGAACGCGTCCTTTACTCTCAGCACGTGCCGATACGAGGTAGCGACGAGTTGCCTCCCATTGATTGGGGTAGGCAGCCGAATAGAATGTGTTGGCTCCAAAGTCATTGGCCGTAGCACCCGCTTGTAGGTCGAAGCGAAAGTCTGGAGCATCGTAGGATAATTGTCCATACCCCTTGCCCCCTTTGAAGGCACTATTTTGTACTGCCCCATCAGAACGCTGATAGCTACCACTGGCCGAACCGCTCCAATGTTTGGCCCATTGCCAAGCTGTGCGAGCTTCGCCTTTAACAGTCCCATACGAACCGCCTTCGAGCAGTGCCTCAAGGTGAGTCGGCGTATTATTATTACGCGTTACCACATTAATAGCCCCACTAAAGGCTTGACTACCCATTACGCGTGATGCAGCGCCCTCGAGTATTTCGATGCGCTCAATGTCAGCTATGTTTACAGGGAAATCGGCCGCATTATGGCCCGTCTGTGGGTTAACAAGGGGAACACCATTAAGAAGAATCGTAATTTGGTCGTGTGTTCCGCCGTCAATGCTTATGTCCGTTTGAATACCAAACCCTCCGCGTTGTCGGACATCAACGCCAGCTGAGAGTTTGAGAACGTCGTTGAGGCTTTGCACCCCCGCCGCAGCAAGGTCGTCGTGCGTAAGCGTCAACACTTGTCGTGCAGCCACGTTGGCTGTCATGGGAGCACGTGAGGCCGATACGGCAGCTTCGCCTAAGGCCAAGGTGTCAGTACGCAGTGTAGTGTTGTCATTTCCTTCAGCCGTAAGTAATGTGCTGGCCATGAGTCGTGGCGTAGCACAGGCTAAAGTAGCAACACTCAGCACTCCAATGCGCACTTCGCGATGAAGCGCACCAAATAGGCTCCACCCTTTACGGTTGAAGTGGCTAAAGGTAGCGACACGTGCTTGTTTTGTTGTGTTGTACATGAGTAATTAATTTATGTGCAAATGTGCAAATGTGTGAATGTGCAAATGGATGCTTTGCTCTACACGATTACATGCTTCTTGCACGTTTTTAAAGATATTGAGCCGCAAAAGTAGTCATTTATGTTAATATAGACAAATGTATGCATTGATAACACTTTTGTAAAATAATACTAATTTCGATGCAAAATGATTGGTATTTTATTGAAACACAAACGATTGTAAATAATTATACGTAAATTTGCAGCGTTTTGGCTATAATCGAAGTCATTACGCAAACAGAAAATCAAAATAACAACAGAAGAATATATATATTACTTAGAAGAAATGAATAAGAAAGCCTTTTTAGCAGCCGCTATGGCATTAATGTCAGTGGCAGCAACCGCACAAGAGATAAAGGTGTACGACACAGGACGTAAGTGGAGCCAATCATTCGACGCTCTGATTAAAGGCAACAGTGTAAAGCGCATTAGTGCACGCGGCCTACAGACCGTTACGCCCGATAGCACCCTGTGCTTGAGCGTTACGACAGCCGTGGGCATGGCCGATACCATAGCCGAATTTATTACCGCCGAAGGTTATCATGCCGAAACGGCTGGTGACCAATTTATAATGGCCAACATTCCTGCTCACTTTATCCCCACCTTGGCTGCAGAAGAAGGTGTACTCTATATCAACCAATCACGCCAAGCACGCCCCTTGATGAACCACGTGCGTACCGAGACGGGAGTCGCCAAGGTGCAAGCTGGCACAGGACTTGACACTCCATACGACGGCACAGGCGTTATCATTGGCGTAATAGATCAAGGCTTTGAGTTTAAGCACATTGCATTTACAGGTCGCAGCAAACGTTGGGGTAGTAGCCAATCAAGTGGCGGCTTGCGCACCTCAGCTCCTACGTCTGATCCTAACGACCAAGTCGGACATGCTACCCACGTAGCCAACATTGCCATGGGCAATAAGATAGAAGGTTCTGACTATTACGGCATTGCCACTGGTGCAGAACTTCTGCCCATGATGTCAAATTTCGACAATGCAGTAGTACCCGTACAGTTCGCAGCTATTCAGAAGTATGCTGCAAACGAGGGTAAGCCTTTTGTTGTCAACATGAGTTTCGGTACCAACTTAGGTCCACACGATGGTACATCAGCTTTCGACCAGACCATTGACAAGTTATTAGGCAAAGGAGCCATTGCCGTAGGTGCAATGGGCAACAGTGGAGGAAACCGCATTCACGCAAGTTACACTTTCACTGCTGACGACGAAAAGGCTTACTTCTACCTAAAGCCTGATGTCAATAATCAAGACGGCATTGCCCTGACACAAGCCTGGGGTACTGACACTGACGGTAAGGAAAGCCTAAGCATTAAGCCTGTCATCATTTATAATAATAAGGTGTATTATCCAACTGACCAACAGTTAGGCTCAAATTATATGTACGATAAAGGCATTGATGCCTACAACAATCGTCAGTTCTGCACCTTAGGTATTCAAATCAATGATTTAGCCAAGCAAGTAACGGGTAAAACGTCAGTAAGCGGTGCCATACTTTGTTGGGAAATCACAGGTAAGGCTGGTAAGACCGTACACGCATGGTCTGACACTGACAGCTATCTTTGCACCTTTGAGCGTATCTCAAAGTCAATCACCAATGATGACGGCACTCGTACTACTATTACTTCTATTCAGGGTAACGACAACTACATCGTAGGCGAAGCTGGTGCTTCAGTGCCAAATTCTATTGCCGTAGCCTCATACAATGCTGCTACAAACTTTACTTCCATAGATGGTGGTTCATATTCATACGCTTCAAGCATTGGCGAAACGGGTGGTTTAAGCAAGTTCTCAAGCAAAGGTCCTTCACTCAGTGCTATTGATCCTAACAAGCCCACTGTAGCTGCTCCTGGCGGTTGCATAACCTCTGCTTTCTCTAAGAAGTCGAAAGAATTCACAAGCATGGCTTCCTCACGCGTACAAGAGATTGAGTCTAACGGCAATAGCTTCTACTATGGTGTGATGAATGGTACGTCAATGGCTTGTCCCGTAGTAACGGGTATCGTAGCCCTTTGGTTGCAAGCTAACCCCGATTTAACGCCCGCTGACGTAAAGGCTATTATTAAGAAGACGGCTCGTCATGACAGCTATACAGGTCGCAACACGGAGTGGAACAACTCTTGGGGATATGGTAAAATTGACGCTTACAATGGTCTGAAAGAGGCTATTTTGATGCGTACCGCCATTAACGAAACTTACAACACGACAACTCCTATCACCATGCAAAAGGATGATGACAGTTGGAAGGTACTCTTCAACAACGACGAGTCGTATGCTGACCTTCGCATCGTTTCAATGAATGGTCAGGTAGTTGAGTCACGCCACATCACCACTCCTCGCCATGGCGACGAACAGGTTATCAGCTTGCAAGGCATGGCTCCTGGCGTTTACCTCTTCCAAGTCAGCACTACTGCTAACAACTTGACTCGCAAGATGGTGGTGAAGTAACACGAATACACTAAGATTCTTTTAAGCACAAAGCGCGTAATGCAAAAACAAAAATTGCATTACGCGCTTTGCGCTAATTTAAAGGACTCTATAACACATCGCGTTTATAAACTGCAATTTATCGGCCTAACGAGAATGAACATTAACGAAAAAATTAATGGAATAATTAATGTTCAATTAATGATAATTAATGTTCAAAACAAAGCGCGAAGCGCATAACATAAATAGTTAACGTTTAAGTTTAGGCGCGCTTCGCGCGTTGTTTTGAACATTAATTATCATTAATTGAACATTAATTATTTCATTATTTTTTTTGTTAATTATTCGTTAATGTTCATTCTCGTTAGGTCGATAAAATGCAGTTTATCAGCCATACATTTCCAAACGAGAAACGGGTTAACAGATAACGTTTGTTCATTACAAACTTACCTGTTAACCCGTTACTTGTCAACTTGTTAACTTGTTAACTTGTTAACTCAAGAGATTATAAATTCTTGCCGTGGCAATCCTTAAACTTCTTGCCACTTCCGCAAGGACAGGGATCGTTACGCCCAGGAGCTTTTTCCTTTACGAGCGGCTGATTTCTCTGTTCGCGCGTATCGCGTCCTGCTGCAGCGGCAGCTTCAGGGTCGCCAGCCTCGTCAAGTGTTTCATGCGTAGTGGTGAGGTTTTGCTGCTGAGTAGGTTCTTCAGGAGCAGCCTCTTGCACCTCCTGTGGAGCCTGAACTGGTATCTGACCACGCATCAACGTAGCGACCGTCTCGTTATTAATACGATTCACCATTTTGTCGAAGAGTTGTACACTCTCAAGCTTGAACACGAGGAGCGGATCCTTCTGTTCATAAGAAGCATTCTGAACCGACTTCTTCAAGTCGTCAAGTTCGCGAAGGTTCTCCTTCCAAGCATCGTCAATGTTGTGAAGAATAATAGCCTTCTCAAAGTCCTTCACGACTTCCTTCGACTCTGTATCATAAGCCAACTTCAAGTTGGTGCGAATGTTGTACATCAACTTACCGTCAGTAATAGGCACAAGAATGTTTTCGTACATCTCGCCTTGATTTTCATATACCTGCTTGATAACAGGCATTGCTACCTCGGCCATGCGGTCAGTCTTACGCTTAAAGGCAGCCATAGCAGCTTCAAATGCCTTTTCATATAAGTCGTCACGCTTCATACTATCAAACTCAGCCTCTGTGAAGGGTACTTCCATGGCAAAGATTTCGATGAAACCTTCCTTGCAACCTTCGTAGTCGTTCTTGTCGATGATATTGATTACGCGGTCCCAAATCATATTGGCGATGTCCATGCCTACACGTTCACCCATCAAAGCGTGGCGACGCTTCTCGTAGATAACAGTACGCTGCTTGTTCATCACGTCGTCATATTCCAACAAGCGCTTACGAATACCGAAGTTATTCTCTTCTACCTTGCGTTGTGCACGTTCGATGCTATTATTAATCATCTTGGCCTCAATCATCTCGCCGTCCTTGAAGCCCAACTTATCCATTACGCGAGCAATGCGCTCAGAAGCGAACAGACGCATCAAGTTGTCTTCCAACGAAACGAAGAATACTGACGAACCAGGGTCACCTTGACGACCTGCACGACCACGCAACTGACGGTCGACACGACGGCTCTCGTGACGTTCTGTACCGATAATAGCCAAACCACCTGCGGCCTTCACTTCATCGGTGAGCTTAATATCCGTACCACGACCAGCCATGTTCGTTGCAATGGTTACAGCACCGAGCATGCGCTCTTCTTCGTGCTTATTGCCGTCAGCGTCTTCAATCACTACCTTGCCCAAGTTACTCTGACCAGCCTTGGCTACGATGTCAGCCTCCTTCTGGTGCAACTTAGCATTCAATACTTGGTGAGGAATGCCACGGAGTTGGAGCATACGGCTCAAGAGTTCGCTCACATCGACGTTGGTCGTACCTACCAATACGGGGCGACCTGCGAGACGCATCTTCTCAATCTCTTCGATGACAGCCTTATACTTTTCGCGCTTGGTCTTATAGACGCGGTCGTTCATATCGATACGCGCAATGGGGCGGTTGGTAGGAATTTCTACTACATCGAGTTTGTAGATGTTCCAGAACTCACCAGCCTCTGTAATAGCCGTACCCGTCATACCAGCCAACTTATGATACATACGGAAGTAGTTCTGCAATGTAATCGTAGCGAAAGTCTGCGTTGCAGCCTCTACCTTTACGTGTTCCTTGGCCTCAACAGCCTGGTGCAGGCCATCACTCCAACGACGGCCTTCCATGATACGACCTGTCTGTTCGTCGACTATCTTTACTTGACCGTCCATTACCACATACTCTTCATTGATGCGGAACATGGTATAAGCCTTCAGCAACTGGAGGATCGTATGTACACGGTCGCTCTTGATCGCGTAGTCTTGTAACACTTCGTCCTTCTTTGCTACACGCTCTTCATCGCTGATAGTCGTATCGGCCTCGAGCGCTGAAAGAATAGAAGTAATGTCGGGGAGGACGAAGAGCTGATCGTCGTTCACTTGGTCGGCCAACCACTTGTTACCCTTGTCGGTGAGGTCGACGCTGTGCATCTTCTCATCTACAACGAAGTAAAGAGGTTCAACAGCCTCAGGCATACGACGGTTGTTGTTCTCCATATAGATTTCCTCCGTCTTGAGCATACCCGCCTTGATACCGGTCTCTGAGAGGAACTTAATCAATGGATTGTTCTTAGGCAGCGCCTTGTGGCTGCGGAAGAGTTGGAGGAAACCTTCTTCTTCCTTTTGCTTATCGCCCGAACCAATCATTTGCTTAGCTTCGGCCAGATATTGTGTAGCCAACTTACGCTGTACTGCTACCAAACGCTCTACCAAGGGTTGGTATTGTTCGTAGAGTTGGTCATCGCCCTTGGGCACAGGACCTGAGATAATCAACGGAGTACGTGCATCGTCGATCAATACAGAGTCTACCTCATCGACGATAGCATAGTTGTGACGACGTTGTACCAAGTCCTTCGGACTCATGGCCATATTGTCGCGCAAGTAGTCAAAGCCGAATTCATTATTCGTACCGAACGTGATGTCGGCTTGGTAGGCACGGCGGCGGCTCTCTGAGTTGGGTTGGTGCTTATCGATGCAGTCAACCGAAAGGCCGTGGAACATATAGAGCGGACCCATCCATTCTGAGTCACGCTTAGCCAAGTAGTCATTGACCGTTACGACGTGTACACCATTACCTGTCAAGGCATTCAAGAATACGGGGAGAGTACCTACGAGGGTTTTACCTTCACCCGTTGCCATTTCGGCAATCTTACCTTGGTGCAGTACGACACCACCAAACAGCTGTACGTCGTAGTGTACCATGTTCCACTTCGTATCGTTACCACCAGCTATCCAGTGGTTCTGATAGATAGCCTTATCGCCTTCGATGGTTACAAAGTCGTGGCTCGTGGCCAATTCACGGTCAAAGTCGTTGGCTGTTACCTCTACGGTTTCGTTCTCAGCAAAGCGGCGTGCTGTATCCTTTACAATGGCGAGTACTTCGGGCAATGCCTCGTTGAGTGCTTCCTCCATCTTGTCGAGCACTTGCGTTTCGAGTTTGTCTATCTGGTTGAAGATTACCTCACGGTCTTCAATAGGAGTTTCTTCTACCTTTGCCTTCAACGCTTCAATCTTTTCCTTGATGTCGTCGGCAGAGTGCTGAATCTTTTCTTGCCACTCCTTGGTCTTGGCACGTAAGCCATCGTTGTCGAGTGCTTGAATGGCAGGATAAGCTGCCTTGATCTTTTCAACCCAGGGCTGAATGGCCTTCATGTCACGTGAAGACTTGTTACCGAATAACTTGCTGAGAATTTTATTAATATCCATAATATCGTGAGTCACTTCTGCCCTACCCTCGTTAGAAGGAACTGAGCACAAGTGTTTTTGTTTTTTAGTGTATAATAAAGTGTTCTTTTTGGAAAACATTAGGGAGTTCTTCCGTAGGCCAAAGGCCTGCCCCCCAGTTGCTGAACGCACCGCTTTTAATCATTTGCGCATCCAATCATTTGCACATTTGCACATTCACACATTTGCACATTTCCTGCGCATTTGCACATTTATAATAGCGGTGCCACGCTACAAGCATTCGGTGCTCGAATACGCATGGCCTTCGACAGAGTCGGAGCCACATAATCAATCGTGACGGGCTGGCTAATCGTTTCGGCCTTAAAGCCCTCACCTAAGAATATGATTGGGAATGGAATATACGATTCACGCACCAACTGATTTTCGCGTGTGGTATTATTCACATAGTGCCACCCTGGTGCCACCTCTATCATGATGTCGCCCGAGTAACGTGAATTGTATGCCCCACGCATGCGGCTGATACCCGGTGTCCACGCGCCTTGCAAGAGACGTGAGGAGGTATAGACATCTTTTACGCCAGAGAGTTGCAATAAGAAGTCTTGTGCCCGCTCTAACATTTCGGCCAAGTTGATTTGCTTCTGTTCTATCAACTTGTGATTTAGATAGAGCTGCGTACCAAAACAGGCATCAACGTATTTACCTTGACCATAAACGGCCACGAAGTACATATTCAACAATCCTGCGGCACGCTCCACATCGAACGTCCCCGTTGGAATGCGATATTTGGTCAGGTCGTTATTCTCTTCGTCAGCATAGCCTGTCGAGGTGAGTACAAACAAGGCCTTGCCCTTCCCTACTTTGTGTTCGACGGACTTAATAAGTTGCGCTAAAGCTTGATCGAGTCGCACGTAGGTGTCTTGCAACTCCATAGGGCTTTCACTCACCGTGCGGTGGTCGATATTACCTGCATAAAAGGTCAGTGCCAAGTAGTCAGTCACATCGTCAGTGCCCAACATGGTGCCTTCCACACATTGTGTGGCTGCCCGCGCTATCTCAGTATTGACCAAGCCACTGGTCTTGAACGAAGCGAAACGGCCATTGCCCACAAACTTATGTGCAAAGGGTTTCTTCATACCTCCTGAGAGGAAGTAAGAGAAGTTGCCCACCAAGTCGTTTGAAGGCTTCCACGTAAGCGACTTCAATCGTTCGTTCAGTCCGCCGCTACTATTAAGTACGGCCGCCCAAGTTGGTAACGACTTGCCATAATAAGAGGTTGTACACCACTGTCCTGTGCGGTCGTCAATCCATACGGCACCATCAGCGGCATGACCTGCACTCAATACGGCCGCATCGCGATAAGGGGCGATTGCATACACGAGCGCCTTACCTTCGGTGGCCACCTTTAACTCGTCACCAATCGTCGATACGCCTAAGAAGGTGGGAGCCGAAGCATCAGCGGTTTGTATGCCTGCATACTGTGCATTGTCTACACAAAATACGGGACGCAACGTTTCGCGATCTAACCACTTCATGCCTACAATGCCATGATTGTAAGGAGTGGTGCCTGTAGCGAGTGTTGCTGCTGCCGAGGCTCGATCGGGACGATACTGCGGATACTCTGCCTGAGAATATACACGCCCCTCTCCAAGCAAACGCACAAAGCCTTCCTGCCCATAAAGGGGCATGAAGGCATTCAGATAGTCAGTGCGTAACTGATCTACCAATATGTTTACCACAACACGGGGCACCCCCGTACCTGCAGCCTTTACTTCGGGAGCCGACAACACGGTCATTGCGGTAAGCAACGACACAAGCAGTGGCAACCGCATTACTGCAGCACGCTGTGAGTGTAGGTTGTGATGATTAATCATTTATGGGATATTCTAATAATTCGGTTTCCTGTTTGGAGGCTATGAGGTTATAAAATAAACTTATTAAACTCATAGACTCACTAAACTTATTAATCTTTTCTTATTTCGGGCCTAAAGTGTTCTATCACGCGAACTAATAATGTCACCGCGATTAAATACACTTCAGTAGGATATTGTTGTACGCCCAACACTGCTGAGATAATAAATAATACGACAAGCGCACCTTGCACGTACATTACCCAACTACGCTTACCCACTGCTGCAGCCTTCATAAACCAAGGGAAGAGCACCAAAGGCAAGGGGTTGAACAACGTTATTAGCCAATTACTACCCACTGCGGGGTGTGACGAGAAGAAGAACAAGAAGGTGATAATACACCCCGTTAAGCCTTGTGCCACCATAAGCAACACGTCGTACTGCCAATAACGTTTCTTCTTCAACAACTCGGCCGTGCTAATAGCTATTGTCAATACAAGAATTATACCAAACACTACCGTAGGACTGATAGGAAAGCCACTTTCTTCTGTTTGCACACCAGGTTGTGCGGGTAAAAGGGTGCGAACAGGGGCTGCCAAATGGCGCACCTTACCGTCCTTATCCTTTATCATGGCATCTGTTACAAAGCGTTCGGCATATATCGGGGCGAACTGCTGCTTTGCGAGGTCAGCCTTTTCATCGGCCTCAGCTCCCAATAAGAGGTCTTGCCCAAACTCGTTCCAAGGGCTGGGGGTCGAAAACTCATGCACTATGTCGCGCAGCGTTTTGTTTTCGTCGGCCTTTGGCCAAACTACCGTGCCTTCAACCGCATTTTCTATTTGGCGCAATGCACGCGTCACGCAGTTGTCATAGAAAAAGTTGTAACGATAGGTTGCATTCTCTGGCTCTAAGTTCTTACTCAATGCGTCTACCAAGCGCTTAGCCTCAGTGGACGACAAATTGAGTACTTGCTCATCTATGCCGCGTCCTTCCTTTACATAAAATTCGTAGAATATGCTATAAGGTACGACGCCCAACTCGTAGTCAGTCTCTCCCAACATGAAACGCCACACAAAGTGGGGCTGATTAAACGAGAAAGTGCCATAATTAAACACCCAATCGCTTTGACGCGCACCAACTTCCTTTACACGTATTGCGGTGTGGCCATACAATTCATATACTAACTGCCCTGGCGTACAAGTGAGCAAGCTCACTACCACTGAATCTTTTGATTGCGCTTCAGCAGTTGCCTTATCATCACCAAGTTGTTGGGCCAACACCGTAAAAGGTATTAACATCAACACGATTATATAAAGGAGTCGTTTCATTCGTTCTAATTACTATTCATAATCTCAACCATTTTTTATAAATGGCCAATCCTTTGCAAAGGTACGAATTTATTACATAATGAAAGATTTAACACGTATAAAAGCTACTTTAAAACTATTTTAAGACCTAATTCGAATAACAAATTACAGATTATCGACCTTTACTATTTTTTCAGAATGCCCTAAATAAGTTTCTTTCGCTTACATATATTTTACCTTGCTATTTTTATGTTTCATATTTCATTTTTCATCATAACACACTGATTATCAACATCTTTACGTCATGAAACATAGTACACAAATGTTTCACTTTTCGTTTCAATGTTTCATCTTTAAAAAACACTGAGGGAGCGATTCAAAAACACTGAGGGAGAGATTTAAAAACACTGAGGGAGAGACAGATCGCTCCCTCAGTATTTTGAAAAGTGAAACATGAAACATAAAATGAAACATGAAACATAAAATGAAACATCAAAGCTATATGTTTCACCTCTTATAATAATTGAAAACCAGCACATTAGAGATAAAAAGTGAAACATGAAACATAAAATACGAAGGTAATAATTACGTATAGAAAAGTACCTTCAAGATACGTTTACTTTCGCACATCCATCTTTTCTCACCATGACAAAATGATAGCAAACTCTCTTTTGCTCATTTGGATTAGCGAATAGGCTACAAAAAGGCAGCAAGTGCTACCTTAATCAAGATAACACTTGCTGCATCACTAACTTATTTCAAATTATTTCTTTTCGTCTAACACTTCATAGCGTGAGTGCTTACTGATATACTCTGGTACGATTTCTTTCATCTTGCGTACCGTAGCCATATCGTCGTATTGGGCGGCTATGCTACGCAACTCTTCTAAGTCGCGTTCTGCGTCAGCATATTCATAACTGCGCACCATGGCAATACGGATCTTCTTATGGAATGAAGGTAAGGTATTTTCATTCTCATTCAGTACTTCTTCATAGAGCTTTTCACCCTCTCGCAATCCAGTAAAGGTAATCTCTACATTCGAAGCACCACTGAGCAATATCATGCGGCGTGCCAAGTCGGCAATGCGTACAGGTTCACCCATGTCGAATACGAATATCTCACCACCCTTGCCATGCGTACCTGCTTCAAGCACTAACTTACAAGCTTCAGGAATGAGCATAAAGAAACGTATGATGTCGGGGTGTGTCACCGTTAATGGGCCTCCTGCTGCTAATTGCTTGCGGAACAAAGGAATGACTGATCCATTCGAACCTAACACATTACCAAAGCGAGTGGTAACAAATTGAGTCTCGCCCTTTATCTTGCCATCCTTAATGGCTTTATCAAGACTTTGCACGTAAATTTCACATATACGCTTTGAACAGCCCATTACGTTGGTGGGATTAACAGCCTTATCAGTTGAGATCATGACGAACTTCTTTACGCCATACTTTACACTAAGGTCAGCTATCACCTTCGTACCCCACACATTGTTTTGTACACTCTCACTGGGATTGTCCTCCATCATGGGCACGTGCTTGTAAGCAGCTGCGTGGAACACATAGTCGGGACGGAACGTGCGGAAGATTTCTTCCATGCGATCTTCCTTACAGATACTCGTAACGACGGTTTGAGCCGCAATGTTAGGATATTGATTTTTCATCATCAAGCGAATGTCGTATTGCGGCGTTTCTGCTTGGTCGATGAGCATCATTTCGGCAGGTGAATAGATAGCTATCTGTCGTACCATTTCAGAACCAATGCTACCGGCCGAACCTGTAATAAGAACCTTGCGTCCACGCAAGAGCGCTCCTACACTATCCATATCCACTTGAATTTCATCACGTGGCAAGAGGTCTTCAATATTTACCTCGCGAATGCTTACCTTACCCTTCGGATCTTTGTTCTTTGTCCACTCTTCAAGGTTTTGAGTGACGTATATCTTTACGCCTGCATTCATCAATAAGTCTTGGAAAGCGCGATTATTGATAAATGCCTCATGCTTGAGCGGACTAATGAGCATGGCTGTAATGTGCTTCGCACGTATAATGGCTAAGAGGTCTTGCTTCGTAGAGTAAACGTGGCGTCCCATTAGACGTTCGCCAAACCGATTGTCGCTATCGCCCACATAACCTTCAATTAAGAATTGCACGGGCTTGGTATTGCACGCATTATTGGTTAAGGCGATGGCTCCTTCGTGTGTGCCATACACCAAAGCGTGCTGCGCTGTACTACCTATCAAAGCATCTTCGTAAAGCAACTTGATAAGAATACGACTGGTACACATCATTGACAACGTACCTATATATACTGCAATAGTAAGACGTCCCGTTATGGGATAGAAGATACTCTCAAGCGAGAAAGTGCAAATAATATAATTAAAGATGAGTGCTAACACAAACGACATAAGTTGTGCATACATCACACGCAACAGGTCAATAAACTGCGAGTAGCGCAATATGCCTGAATAGGTGTGAAACACTCTAAAACTGATGATGTTAAACACGCCAAACATCAAGAACGTATGGCACAACGTGTACCAATTCGTCATCATCTCTGAAACGGGGTGGCGAAGCCAGAATATGAAGAGTCCACTAAAGAAGCAGACCACTAAGTCAAATACAACAATGCACCAATAGGGCAATGCTGACTTGCTAAAATACCAATTAAAAAATCTATTCAACGTTCTCATAACTTAAAGATAGGTAAGCAACTTTTTACAACGTTGCTTTTATAAGGTTTTACTAAGCGGAAATCTAACATTTCGGTTTTTAGTTTAGAGTTCATGAGGTTATAAAGCTATATCACGCTGATGTTCAACTAAACTAACTTATAACTTTATGATCTCAAAACGTAAAGCTAACTATTTTAAAATTCTCATTTTACTCAATTCGCTCAAAAGTTGTACACGTTCTACTGCAAGTTTGCCTTGTTTAATTAATCGTTGGTTATACTTCCACCAATTTAGTAGGCCGCGATTTTCAACTTTTTTCTTATTAGGCAGGTGACGATAGGTCTCGACAAAAGCCTTTAGCGCATCATAGTTAGCATTCCACTTGTCCTCAGTTTTGCCCATTGTGTATTTGTTCTAACAATTCGCTTTTTAGTTTGAAGATCATTGGTTATAAAGTCACACCACGTTGATAATCAACTATACTAACCTTACGACCTTAAAACGCGAAACTGGTTATTCTTAGAAATAGTCTATATATTTAGACTACAAATATACAATATATATATCATTGTACACCATCAGTGCTAAGTTAAATAAGTCCAATGTAAATCATGTTATCGAGACAAAGATACACAAAAATTAACGAAATAAAAAATTTTATTTCTTAAAATGTAAAATGGATAAAATTGGATAAGAATTTTGACGCTGTAATGAGTGGTGAAGGTAGACTGCAATTTATCTGCCTAATTGGGGGACGCGCCCTCACTTGGGGGCGACGCGTCCCCGCGTCGGCATTGCCAACTTGGGGTTCGATGCCCCAAG